>JGI24158J21664_10001099_pt1 | contig 28969 bp, 20 predicted proteins | sample Ectturendosymbi3_FD_21664 | JGI IMG/M metagenome (IMG submission 21664) | reverse complement strand
GCTTCAGTATGTTGATGCGTCATCATGTAATTTTAAGATCACCGTGCCGGCTTCAGACTCCCAAGTAGGCCATGGTTTGAGGGGTAAAATACACAGTTCTACAGGAGGTTGAGTGCAGATGGTGGAACAAAAAATATTGAGGGTTGTTGCGTCACTCGTTGTTCGCTGTTGTGCATTTAGTCAAGGCGGATGAAACATAATAACCTATTTTGTTATGTGAAGCAATTTAATAACAACACTGAAGGTGTGGACGGTAATGAGCAATGCAGTTCGAAAGTAAAAGAGACACTTAATCCAAAGCGACCCAAATGTAATTCAATTGCCAAAGTTAGAAAATGGGACGAAACATATTTGAGATGCAGGTTCTATTTGCCAAATTCTGAATGTAGCAGATACATTCCAGAAACGCAAGAACAACCGAGTCATCAAGTTTCTTGCTTTTCAATTTCTGAAATATCTGCTTATTTGTTGAAGTGTTAACGAAAAATTTGATTTTCTTACAAGTGCTTCGTGTTTTTGTAATTTTTGTTAATGGGGGTTGCATGACAAACGCGAAAGTATAGCAGGGGTTCCACGATGACAAAAAGGTTGAAGAGCACTGTTTTAGCGTGTATGAAACTGTGTTAACGAGACTGATATCAGTGGCGACACTGCTTGCGACAAAGCTAAAACGTTGAATAAACGAAGGCAATATTTGGTAGCGCCACACTTCAGCGATCACGTTTTTGCTGCGTCCGAGAAAGTTGGTTCACTGACCGTTTCAAAATAGCGGAGAGAAACTGCTGGGAGTCTTCTTGTGCGAAGCTAATGAGTTGCGCTTCATATTCGTGCTTCTGCATGCTTCATACACCACCCGAGGTCGGCCTCATGTGATATACACGGCTTTGTGCTGATGGAAAGATGACTTTGCTTGAGTAAGCTTATTAAACTTGATTTGCACGTAATCCTGGGTTTTGAAGATCAGATGTTGCAGTCAAAATCCGAGTAGTATTTTACGTCAGTCCTATGCTTATCACTCGCGCTGCAAAGCAGACCTAGAACAGTGGTTCTCAAAGTTGGCAAAAACGCTTCACGATCATTCAAACTTCATTAGGCTACTATTACAATGCAAACAAACAACTCAATTTTTGCTAACTTAGTACATAATGCGATTGCCCTGTCCGACCAAAAAACAGGAGGGGCCATAAACCAGAAGGGGGGGCACATTTTCAACATACTGTATTGGATGTATGCAGCAACCAGGGGGCCAAACGTGAAATGGGGGGACCGGGCACTACTGCCCCCCCCGCTGGCGACGGCCCTGAACTGTAGCATAACAGATTGCGTTATTACACTTTGGTTCCTCTTTCCTTTCGAAATTCTGTGAGTGTGAACAAGAACATCCATCACACTGAACTGGGGGCCATACCATGCGTTGATTTCTTTCAGTGAAATGCTGTCACCTTGTATCTGTTTTGATTTACACGGCGATTACGATATATCGAAAGTGATAAGGGGCGATAGGACAAAGAAGTTACAGAAACACTGACCTAGAGTAGACAATGCTGTGACAGCTGAGTAGTAATTCGCCAAGGATTATCCTGGTAGCCAAAGGTGCGTTAAGTTCACAGTATGCGCTTGGGCGGCGGCACTATGCGTGCGCATGGTAAGTGAAAAAAGTTATCATGACCGAAGCCAAACTTTTTACCGCCAAGTGACTCCGGTCGTGTACATAGGTTACTGTAGTTGATGTTGCTGCTGCTGTCGTACTGTCAACACTCCTGTCCCCAACACGAAGCACGTACCGATTGCGTGCATTGCTGGTGTGTTCNTCAAGATCGATNTATTGGAGAAGTGAACTGTACCTGTGTGACCGTTCATTGTCGGTGAAAAGTTGGAGTCTTTCCCGATACGAACTTCAAATCAAGCGGCCGGGTGGGAACAGCAACCGCGAATTAACATTAAGCCTGTTATTTTTCTCGTGTACTTTCGCTGAAAGCCGGATCTGGTTGTTATCAAGCGAGTCGAGCTTTCAAGCACAGGGCTAGTCGGCCTCAGTGCAGCGGTGCCGAGTATCTCTCGCATCATATCATCATCAGCCGCTTAGCAAGGTGACTTACGATCTGGGCTGTTTTTTCGCTGAGACATTTCGGTCATTTGTCCCATAATAGCATTAAAACTCGCCGTAACGGTATTCACTAGTCTGTATTTTCGGACTTCATGACCGAATTGACTTATTTTTTTTCGGTCATTTAAAAACAAATTCCGTCTACGAACAAAAAAAATAGCTTACGAGCGGAATGGAAGCGAGTTTAAATAGGTGTTTTGAGACGTTGCTGGATTAAAATATAGGGCTTAGCTTTATTCATCCGATCCCTCCTTGGTTTTTGTTTTGCCTGGTGGAATGCGCATCTCAAATTAAAATCAGTGCTGCATTTTGATTTTTTGCTGCGAAAGCCTTCGTTCCTGCATAAAAGATCCACCAGCGAATTACCTTGAAGATATGTCGGCAACAATGTTTGTGCAGCATGCCACGTCATAGGGTATTTCTGTTTCTTTGGAACTTCTGTATCGTGCTGCAAGCAGTTCTCGGTCTACAACGACAAGACGGTTTTCGTTCCAGCATCAGCCCTCTGCAGACTTTTCACTGGAGTACAGGTGTTGCAAATGCAAATGCCTGTTTAGGTGCAGCAAAACAAGGGCTTTGCCAGAAAAATTTTCTCCTAGCCGACAAGACCAACCTGTCGTATCTTGATTTTTCAAGTTGTCGACGTGCCAACATCATCGTCCGAAAAATCAAATATTTAAATGAAATCGCTTCAGTGGGAGTGCTACGTTTGTACATTTTCTGTTTCTACTGTTTGCCAAACTTTATGGGCTTCGTTCTTGCCTGCCGCTTCTTCGTCCTGGACTGAGCATTCAGCGGTTATTCATGAAATACTGTGCGGCTCGATACGCGCCACATTTCTAGTTCCGACGCCTCATCAGTTACCCATCAGGTGTCCATCCAAAGAGTCCGCTCCCCCAGAAGACGCCGGCTTGAAATGCCATANCAGGTGTTGGCCTCTCATCACTAAANATGACCCTTCGTTGCCAAACCTTGTTTTAGCGTACGAGCAGTTTTTTCAATCCACTGATAGGACGTACCAGATCTCAGGGCAGGTGTGGGCAAACATTCGATTGTCTCGTCATCCGGAACCGTCAGGCCATGCAGTCCACGGGGAGGTCAATGGATTGGACAGTGGAGGACAACAGGGTAAACGGTCTGTTCTTCCGCGCCACACTCACAGGCCGCAGTAGGGGCCATGCTGACCGCATGGCGTCATCAACCGTTCCCTGCGAGGGATGCCGTGTTCTTCGCAGTCACTGCTAAAAATGTTAACGTGCGCACCGTGATCGATCTCCTACGCCTTGTTATCCAACCTGACGTGTTTCCATCGCGATCCGCGTATTATACGCGCCGGCAACGGCATTGCTGGATTCGGTCCGCGAACCGGCCGTGACCGAAAGGCATGAATAAATCATGCTTTTCGTGGCATTGCCGCGAAAACGTCTCACATAAACAGTCTCTGCCTGCCTGTAAACGACGTGCGCGTGCGACTTCTTATTGCAGACGCTTGTTTGAGGTCATATGCGAATGACAACAAGGCAAGAAAGCGCCCTGTTATTGCTCCCTTAAGCGTAATGCGATCCAAGCAGTTATCAGCAATGCAACCCGTAATTAAAGCTGGACGTCAGGCTTTTCACTACGAGAAACCGAGTAAGACCAGATTATCTGGCCATGAACTCAGAACCAAACAGTTGGAGCGTTGATTAAAATTTTAAATTATGACAAACGTATCAAAGAAAAAAAATTAAACGAATTGTAGCCTTAGTTAAAATCTGACATCGGAGATTGAGGTCGCTTTTCGTGCCCTGATGAACTTCAAAACTCTGTTTTAACAAATTACGCAACCATCTATATGAAAAGCTTGCTGCCACTCAGGGATGTGCAGAGGTCTAGTGATGCCCGGGGCAACTGCTTGACTGTATGCCCCCTACCAAATTCTAGTGTTGAAGCATGTGAGAAATACAGAGCTACAGCTGTCTTTCAAATCCAAATCCGATCCAACAATTTTATTTCAAAAGCCAATCCAAACCAAAAACCGACAGTTTAAAATTTCAAATCCTTCAAAATCCAAAATTCTATCGCTGCTGTCAGACCATATGATATACAAGATTTAAACAAGCACTCAAGATTTGAACAACCACGATGTACAATCCCCGCGGGTGTAGGAATCTTCACTGAACCAAACTTCACAGATTAATAAATACAACAATATGTAGTCCCGAAACTGAAACGAAAGTTGCAAAGAAATTCAATACAAAATGATGAAATCCATCAACACACTAAACTGCGACAGGATTTAAACCTCAGTCCATGTTCATCACTGAAACACAGGCGCTCAAGATGCGTAAAAACTAGTGTCGACGAAAAAATTTCGAAAAATCAAATCTATGCAAAATGTTTTAGTAGACGTACAATACGAAAAGCGTCTAGTTACAGCAATTGTAATTTATGTAACTTCACTGTTTGGACACACCGGGGCCGTCACCCCGTTTGCCCCCCCGCTCTGGACGCCCCTGCTGCCGTTCAATGATTTAACGTTTTTTTCTGCCACGTATTTTCGTCGCTCGAATTCGTCTTTTTTTCCTAATAGTGAATATTTTTTCTTTATTCTTATTTGAAACACGAAAGTCGTTTCTAAAATCAAACGAAGTTACAAAGATGTTTTCAAAAGAGACAAAATGCTAAACTTTGAGTAAAATTTCAAAAACGTTTGGGCATAATAAGCTGTTGTCGGGAAAAAGAATCATGTTCCTCGTGACTGTGCGTTAAATTTCATGTGTTGCAGATGCATACGTAACGTTCTTCGATATAACTAGTTTAAAAATCCAGCATTCATAGTAAATGTCAGTAGGCTTGCAACAGCACTACCACCACTCCCCTCAAACTCAATTGGAAATAATGAAAAATGTGCAGTGGCGAAAAATATTGCCAAAAGTGTTCCAGAACAAACTGTACGAAAATTCACTTAACTTTTCATGCTGGATTTTCGTTTGATTGCAACCATGTCGCATAACGCGTGCCAATCGAAGTCCAGGGATCGTTCATGTTTTGCTGTGTAAGCGCTAATTCAGTGGGATCCAACGCTCAGAAAAACCAGTCGGTGAAATTTCCGAACTACGGAAGCGCGTTTCCCGATCGCCGACCTGGGACAGCGAAAATTGCGTCTTCGTCCGTCATGACAAACGCCAGGTGCCGGAAACCTACGTAGTTACAAGAACAGGACGCGGCGATTACATCTCGGCTTGGATTCGTGGGGATGGAACGTTTTATGTCGTACGCGGTAGAAACAGACCGCGGCGACGATAAATCGTTCCACTGTGCCTGAAAAGTTGCTGTCAATATTTCGGTGAAGGCGGTTTGCTGACGCATTCGTCGTTTTTTTGTTCATTTTGCATTAATCGTTTTATGGCTCATTTTTTAAAGTAAAAATTATTGAAACAGGTAAACAAACGGCTTAAAAATAATTCCAAGAGGATTTTGAGCGCCGTCGTGCCCATCGTCGCGCACGACGGGATAGGCTGGTGGTTCTTGACTTGGGTAATTCACCCCTCGGGGTTAATTTTCATCTTCCAAAGGGGCAGATTTACTGAATCATAAATTTTAGCGAATATACAATTTTATAAATCATTCAAAATGTAAGAGTTTGTTAATTTCGTATTTTTAATAGATGAGCATCATTGTGTGTATTGGGGATAAATCTGACAATCTTGTTTGATAAAAGAGTAAGATATGTAGAAGTAAAAGCCTCTGCATTTTAAATTAACATCCTTGCTGGTCGCGAACAGAAAGCTTGTGGAGAGATGAAACAGATCGCATGTCGAAATATCCCAAGTGCATCGGAAAAGCCTGCTGAACTGGAAAGGTTCGAGCTAAAACTTAATGTTTTGTGAATTTCAGACATAGCATGCACGAGCATGCTTCCCACTGACTACAGCAGGTTTTTCTTAAAAACTTTCGATCGTGGTGTACAACACAAGTCTTGCTCCATGCTGTTGTCTACAGCGTAGATTTGATCTGATGTCTTGACGGTGGGTAGGAATCAGAATGCATGCCCAATGTTTGTCGCAGTCATGGGGCAGTGAGAGACTTTTCCTGTGTATTGGCGATGGAGTTAATAATTTTTTGCACTTGCAATGATAGTTGTTAAGTAAATTACGTGAATGCTGCACTGGTGGCGAGTTATTGGCAGTAAACAATTTCCTGGAACTCACACATTAACCCCAAGCACGAGGCTGGACAGGCCGCAAGTACCCTTTTTCAAGTCTTCGGTAACACCCGATTTTGGGGTATGACCCGATCGGGAATCGAACCGAACCTACCAACTTCCGTGGCATGTGCTCAACCAACTGTCCCACTTAACCGAATAATGTCGAATTCCTCAGAACGAGAAAAATACGTTAGCTGCCCTGCAGCTAAGTACAGCTGACACGTCGCCTCCCAACTAGCTGTACAGCTACGGAAAAACCGGGAAGCGTAAAGAAAACNCACTTTCGGACTGAANAAAGCGGTAACACGGTGAGCCAAAGTTAACGTGGGGAAATCGCCTATGAGCACAAGCACATCAGCGGAGGTAAGGCGCGCAAACGTGATGGCTGAGCGGCAGAAGGGAGGATACGTATTATGAGGATGATGACGATGATCATCTCAGATCGAAATTAATTTCTTACGTAAATACAGCCTGTGTCTGATTTTCGTGTAAACGCTTTCCTTGTGACGACAGCGCAACAGTCGACCTATACATACGTTTCCAAGGACCGACGCAGAAAATTACACCGGATTCATCCAGACGGATGGCTGTTTCAGCAAGAACTCATTTTAACACAGGCCTGAATTCATCATATTTTATCATCATCAATGAGGCAACAGCTTGCCTCAAACTATAACATCTGCTCTAACAAGCATGTTGCAGATGGGTAAAAAAAACGCAAAGATTACAGAAACCTCATCTACAATTACTCGCCGTTTGAAAAATTGCATTTACAATTAAATTGGAATTACTTTTTAGCAAACTGTATTTAATTATATTCAATTACAATTTGACTCCATCACGGATGTGTAATTCCATTAGGGCCAACAGCAGGCGCATTGTCGCGCATCGTGTGTTTCAGGCATTGACAAGAATAACGACGCTGAAACCCGGATGTTCTTACATTCAGTGCTAAAAACTAAGGGGACATAAGTAGGCATACCATACGTCCCGTTTTAGTCGGGACAGTCCTGGTTTAAAGGCTCTGTCCCGGTCAGTCAACCAAAAAGTCCCGGTTTGACATTCAGTCAGCCAATATGAATATCATGTGGTCTGATAACAGAAGCTGAATGTGAAAGCCCTTATCATCTGTAAAAGTCAATTAATACTGACATTTCCTTCTGTGATTTTTACGAGAAAATAAAATCGAACAAAGACTTCTGGAAGAAAATATTGTCTACAGAAAAATATGGTTGGGCGAATGTGTAAATTTACAAATGCTTGAACACTGCTTTGTTTCTTAGTAAAAAGTATTTAGTTTTTCTGGTGTCTTAACTATAGGAATCCAAAACAGCCATATACTCCAAGAAAAATATGAACCACATTTATCTGATAAGGCTCGTTGTTCTGAAACGTCTCGGCTTTCAATCACAAAAATATGGTATTCCTAGACATAAGTGGCTTTCAGGGGTTCCACAAGAATGACAAAAATTAAACGAATTTTGTTAGGAATATGTTAAACAATCAAGATGAAAATTCAAATGCCGCACAAGTATTCGCTTTCGATTCTCAAGCTTGCTTTTTCAACTATTTTTGGAACGAGAATCCACGGCTGTAATTGAATTCCTCTAAAAATCCGTCACCAAAAAAAACTTGGCTGCAGCTCAAAGCATGACGGCTGTGACTAAGTAACTCTTACCTTTTAGGTTGAGTGACAGGCCCTTTGCCAGGTTTTAAGATTTGGGAGGGCAAAATATATTTTTAGTGGGCAATATTTTTGTTGTTTGTTTAAAACAAATTTTTCAGGCCACAACAAAATTTGGGGGTCATTGCCCCCGAATGCCCCCGTGGCTTCGGGCCTGGTGGATGATATTCCGGAGTTACTGCGATGCGTGAAGTGTCTCAAATTCGTTTGAGGCAACCTAGTAACGAGTATTACCAGAAGATAAAAATTTTCTTAGAAATTAACTTTCCCAAAGGTTCGAGAACATAACCAGACAAACGAATGTATTGCAATAGCGTAGGGCCATTATACATTTTCTGCGAAGCATCGATGGTTATTAAGCGCAAAGCCGTTTTTCCGTTTATGTCATCCAAAAAAGATACAATGTGACTAGAATGAAAAGGTTTTTATAGTAATGTTTCTAGAAAAATATAGCATTTTTCAAACAACAAGACTCATCCTTGCACCGTCTACAGCCACTCTTGTTCCAAGCCCAAAGATATGATCAGTGTCATCCGCACTTGAACGCAGAAAACGCTGGTTGTGGCGCGAAAATCCTAAAGTTAGTGTGCAGTTGTTGCCCCAATAAACTTGCCGTGGTTTCTAATGCGATTTTCGTCGAAAGGCTATCTGAACCAAAACTTGGATTCTGCTGCGACTAGCGGGATCATTGTCTCGCCTTAACTTCGCAGCACAAGTGGCGATTCAGCAGAGGCGTTTTTCTGATTACATGGCATTTTAAGTGGTCTGCCGTTTCTGTTTTTACTGAGAAACGTTTAGAAAACACACATGGATCAGCATTTTTTCAAACGCACCGAGTGATGTTCTTATCTTAAAATTGAAAGAGAAGAGAAAAGAGAAAGACGTATACTCCAGGGCGTTGCAACTTTCGTTGTGCCGCAAGCACGTTGGGTTTTTCTCTTAGTCCATATAACTATTTCTCTTGGTGCGTTTTTCCATCGTATCATCAAGTCACCTGAAACTGGGTTCAGCTTCCAGACCAAGGTCATCTCAGAATTTGTGTCCAAGCTATCAAATCTATACAAAAAAAGCAAGAAGTAGTGCAACGCATATGTTCATTCCCGTAACGTAGCACGAATAAGATGAGAGGCTGTATCAGCTTTATGGGATGGCAGTGGCAAAGAATTGTTAAGTATTCTCCGAAGGATTTACAAACGTATTTAATTGTAAATTCTGGCAAAGCTTGCCCATAGACAATGGTGCTTTAAAGAATTTGAGGGCCCGAGGCAAATATTTTCAGTGGTCTATCCACATAAGTAGGGCTACTTGGAAAATCACAGCAATATGAAACTTCTCTGCGTTGCATGATTTGTATCTTGTATACAGGCCCGTAACCAGGGGGGCGAAGCCACCCCTAGAAAAATTTTCTCCCCTCCTGGAAAAATGTGTAGGACATGGTTTAAAACTATTGGACATAGTTCAAAAATTTGGGCCCCTCTCACAAAACTCTTCGCCCCTCCTGGTGTCCCAAGCTGGTTACGGGCCTGCTTGTATATCCTACTACTTGAAGCTACTCGTACATACAGTAATGACCTATATTTGGAAATGCTGGTAATCACACAGTGCTACTTCAAAGCGTGGTAGATTTTTTTCTGGCCGTCGTCGACTACGTCATTGATCTTCGCGTTTCAGATTGTGTTCTGAGTTAAAAATGACCTCCCTCTGTGTTATCACAAGAAAAACACATGTTATTTGAAGTACACGCTGCAAATTCATATGCACTCAAATAATTGCCATTTTGTACTTTTCAATGTAAATGACCATAAACGTACCATCGATATTTTAAGAAAGGGGGGACAGCATTTGGGAAAAGGGAGGCCCGAGGCAAATGTCTCATTTGTCTCACCTTAAATCCACCATTGTCCACAGAACGCGTGGTTCGATAATTTTGTGTATTGATGCAATTTATCTATTGATCTACCTGGAATGTGCAACCAGCCCTTCGCAGACGTTTACTCGGTTTGGTTATATAACACATGTGGAGTTTCCTTAAAAATGCTTTGACTGTAACAAGAAGCATTACGCTTTGACTGAATAGCCTTTGTGTTGCTTTGTGACAATGGAAACCATGCTGTTGCTTTTATATTTGTTTTCCTTATTGCCTGGCTGGCCAATAGGCGAGATAACCCTGGTCTGCAACCGGTCAATTGTTGTTAGGTTCAACAACACAAACATTTTGCCCCCCTGAAAATAGTACAAGAACAAGTTGCAGTGATTTCCTCCTCGAAAATATCAGCTGGTTTTGCGGCCCTGCTCCTGGCTACCATCACTTTTATGCAAGAGACTACAGGTAACATTTGCCAACTAGGAGCAAATACGCGATGTGTTTACCAACCTCAAGAAACGTAGTTTGGTACAAGCAGCAAAGAAGGGAAGTCTTCAATTTTAACAACGTCTGGCGTTGTGACCAGGGCGGTCGTGGTAGACTACCCCAAAACGAATATTTGGGGGAGTTTCAGATTGAAGTGAAGACCAAAGACAAAACGTTCTTGCTTCCAAAAATTTGGGAAGGTGTCATCGCATTTCGTCTTCCTAACAGTTAGGCCCCTGCGCGAAAAACGCAATGTCATTCCAGTTCCATGCGAAAGTTGTTTTGTGACTATGAAATCACGACACTGAACCAACAGGAAAGGGTAACGAATAAGCATGTTTTGAAAACCCGGAATTGCTTGAACAGGCTTGTGCTTTCTCGAGGATAGAAGATAAAACACTTTTGTGCATAACCTCACGCTTAATGTTTTGGTCGTTGTTGGTTGTGGTAACGTGTGCTTTTCCTGATGACAAATTTTTAATGTCATTACTCAACTGCAGTCGCAAAATAAATGAAAACCGGAGTGATGTCGTACGCTTTGAGTTTGAGCAATCAGAATCACTCCGAACTTTGCAAACACGTTTTCGCCACTTGTTTGTTATAAAGAAAAAGTCTATGCATGCTTGCACCGTGCAGCAGGTGCTCACCACGCAAGCCTTTTAATTGCTGCTATCATGTGCAAGAGCATCACGCTCGTGCTCCTCATGGACGTGTTTGACGGATGTGTTTTTTAGCCTTGTCGCACACCAAACCCGCGCTTGCTTAGACCTGTCCGTTGCCGTGACGATGATGCAATCAACCTGCTGCCAGGAAAAGTCACATTTTGCGCTGTTTGTAGTCGTTCACGTCGAGCGTAGAGACCTTTTCGGAAATACACAACCAACTGCATTTCTTTCTCAGAGCCATTTAGTTGGGCCAGAAGTTTAAGAGTCGGCTACAATATGTCAATGCTCCAGATTATAAACGCTGCAAAGGTTTTACGCTGTAGTCAGCATTAACACGAAAATGCTACTGACGGTTGTCTGCCACGAGGCGACCTTACACGGACACATGAGTTGGTGCGATTTGCTTCGGTTTGCGCACGACCAGAACCGACGAGAATGTTGCTGACTCATGGACTGTTAACTTCAACTTACCCATGTTTTTGTTTTAGGTATATTCAACTTTTTTACAAAAGACTGTGCGCGCGGAACCAGTGACAAATTTCGATGAGCACTGGCAAATTGCTTTCGCTGAAGTATAGTGTTACGTATTCATTCATAAAGCTCGTACAATCCATTCCGCTGGTCAAACACAAACCCGGAAGCAGCCATATTGACATTTCCTTAAGATTTCTTTAACCTGTCACCTGATTAGCCATAATCTGAGGTAGCTGCACCTCGAAACCGCCCTACTTTGAACTTACATCGCAAAATATTTTTCGACTGACAAGCTGTGCGCTGCTCAGAAACAGCTGCTGCAATCTTGCTCTCGAGCATGGTGCGTATCGACACCCGTGTTATTGTAAAGAAAAGCATAAGCTATATCGTTTGAAGGGTCGGCGAGTATCAGCATTTGTACAAGAAAACCTGTGCATTGCACAAGTTATTTCAGCCCCTCAGCACGTAAGAAAGCACAGTCTCTTGCAAGTAGGCAAACACAAGAGGAAGTGGCTGAACCGGGTGGCCGCATGGGCCTAGCCCCCCCCACTTTTACATTTCGAATTTTGCTTAAATAAGTTTAAGCAACACAATTAGTATTGGGCACATCGTTAAAGTAAATCGCGTGCAAAATTTTACATACTTTTTGATGTGGACAGTGCCCCCCCCCACTTTGAAAAAGGCTCCCCCACCACATGTATCAAGGCATGTTTCAACAAACCTGGTCTTGGAACTTAACGCGGGTCTAACACCGACAAAAGTATAAGCCTGCCGGCCTGTTCAGTTATGGTATTTTTGTGTTAAAAAAAGGCCCGAACGGAAAAATTGCGCTATGTTAATACAGTGCGTCAGATATTCGAGTGGGGAAACTAATTTTTACTGGGGGGCAAGAGCAAAAACGGGGAGAGTATTTGTTTTTCACAAGGTAGAAACCCTGCATGTGAGATTTCAATCAAGATCCGGTGACCCAAGGTAGGAAATTGATGCGTTGGAGCTGGGCTGATGGTTTCACGAACCAAATCTGAGCTAATCAAACCTTAGTGACTTCACAGGCGTTTTTGCCTTAGATATTGTGCTGCTGTTCAGGTCGTAAGCAGTGGGTTATTTCGCAGTATAAAGTTATCGTATCCGCTATTACATGTATTGTTTGCGTTGATGCTCGAGTTGTGGAAATTCAAACATACTTTACCTCTTGAACGCTTTTGTGCTGTTGGTATTGAGTGACACGTTTAAAACATGGTACTTTTGAACGTCATGGTTACGAACAAGCTCAGATACTTATTTGTGTAACAAGGAAACTCCAAGATCTACTTTGAAAGAAGGCGCTTCTGAATCCGTTGGAATAATGCGGGCTGTTGGTTTTCAATGAGGAAAACGCTCAGAAAATCGTCAGTGCCCGTTCTTTCCAACTGTTAATCGTTGCTGGTTACCACAGCTCGTCGCAATGTTTTGTTAAAGCTCAACGGGCAAAACGTTCTCGTAACGTGTGGGGGCTAAAATTTTGCACGTGTTTGGCGAAACAATGCTTTTCATTTTAGCGAGTTAATTGAACCGGAGCTCGATGTCTATTTTTGTGCTCTGCTGCGCTCACCATTACGCGCTCCGACAACAAAAGGTGGAATTGAATGCCTGGTTGGCTGCTTTTTTGAAAATCAGTCCGTAACGCGCTGCGCCGTCGTATTCAACTCCCAATCGGAGGTGGTTGATCAACCTGTTTATCGGCGAGGAGCAACCGATCGTTTTCCGCGTTCTGTTGTGCGCGACTGGATCTGCATCAGAATCAAGTGCTTCCGTCCCGAAAGGAGAAAGCGAATCGCATTTACAAGCAACTAATTATACCTGGAACCTACACGAAGTTGCTGGCTGTTGTACAAGTAGGTGCGTGGAAACAAATAGCGCGGCGCACGGACAATTTCCTGTCCACTGGCCTGCTAGCCACCACAGCGCTCAGAAATAAGCTTCCTGCTTTTCAAAACCATCAAAATGAACTCATCGCAACGCACGGTTCACAGTGCTCCCGAAAAGCGGCGCTTTGAATTCTTTGAAAGTAAAGACTTGAATGCACAGGGCGCAGCCAAAGCGCTTCAAGTCAATTTGAATGGGTGAAATCGTGAGGTTAAACTTGCCTGCTTTATTAAAAATTCTAAAACTGCTTATGAAAACTTTACCTTAGGAATGATAATTATTCGAACCCTTTCATTCATTCAAATAACTTTTGTGCATACCTTATGCTAAACGTCTTAGGTACCGTAAAACCTCTATTTGAGTGCCACCTCTATTTGAACGCCACCTCTAGCAGAACACCACTTTAAAGGAAGGGTTGAAAAATAGAGCGCCACCCTCAGTTTAATTGAACGCCACTTTGACGAATTCTTCTATTTTGGAAATAGTTACGGCTGAAATATCCTTTCTACCGTGTTTTTCCAAAAATAAGACCTACCCTAAACGTGAACTTATTCAGCAACTTGATATTGATGTGGAAAGTATTGAAAATGACGAGGACGGCTTCAACAGCGACGTGTCACTTGATTTTCACCAGTGAATATGTGATTACTTACCAGTAATCACCCTGCATTCGTGTCTTTTGCTGATTATGTAAATGTGTTAGATGATTTTTCTTTTCATTAATAAATTTTATCTCAAAATTCTGATCAGCTAGTCGAAAAATAGAGCGCCACCCTCTAATTGAACGCCACCTCTAATAGAACGCCACTATGGGGGAAGGGTTGAAAAATAGAGCGCCACGGCGGTGAAATAGAGGTTTTACGGTATATTTTAAATATAGCAAGTACTTTCAAGAATTTCTTGCTTTGCATTTTTTGGCGAAACTACGTAAGAGATGTGGTCCAATGTTCGGAAAGTGCGACCGTCTAATCGGGGCTGCCATAAATGGAGGAGCGGGCAATTTTTTGGGGGTGCAAAGGATATTTTGCCCAAATTTCCTCAAATTTGCCTGAAAAACTTTTATGCAACAAACTTTCTCCTTACAAATTTTCTGCATCTGTTGGTACATTTATATTTTCCTCTACCAAGTTGCCATACACTTGAAAATATAGCATTTGGTACTTGAAATTTGGTTCTTAATAATCCAACTGAAAAAGTGCGCTGGGCTGTGCAAGAACAATATCAGAAACAAGCTCGTTCAGTACTCTTGAACATCTGCCTCACAGTTCTGACGTTTGATATTCCATTCACATTCCAGCTGTTGCTGTCAGCAAGGAACCTCATACCTAGCTGAGGTAGATCTAAAGCTGCTTCCTTCTCTGAAAACATATATGTGATGTATGTGGCATGTTGGCAGGGGTGTAGTGGGGCGGGAACGCGTGGGAACGCCGTTCCCACCAATTTTCACGTTTTGCTTTCAAATGAGTTGGAAGCTGTTTAAAAAAGGCTACTTTTTGGAATCGTTCCCACACCTTTTTTGTTAGCACTGCATACCTGCAAGTAGACTCTCAAATTATGACTATGCCGTGAATGTCTCAACATTGTCTGTTCTACTACACATATATGCAACAAACAGTATGCCAAAATATGTTCATGAAAACACTGTAGTTAAAATTAAAAATAAAAGCTTTTCTGTACTCAGGTCCGTAACCAGGGGGGGCGCAGGGGAGGCTTCGTCACCCCTAGAAAAATTTTCGTCCCCCCTGGAAAATGTGTTGTAGATAGTTTGAAACTATTGGGCATAGTTTAATAATTTGGACCCCTCTCAGAAAACTCTTCGCCCCCACTGGTATCCCAAGCTGGTTACGGGCCTGTCTATACTTGCCTGCATGGACTCTACATATATCAAAATGGTGCCCTACAGCATACTCCATTCCCTCAGTGTACAATTAGTAAAGCACACACTATACAGTAGATCAAATGCCTTCTTTTTGTTAAACTTTCAAGTGAGCCAGCTACTCATCAACTCTCACAAACTATAATATGAAGTTACTGGAAACAGTTTGTTGATTTTATATATATTTAATGTGCTTTCTACGACATATTAAACTTTTATTTACACACTCAATAACAAAGAAGTATAATTTCATTAATATTGTTAAAAATATCGAAACGTCTTTGCCCCAATTTTTTGAGATTTTGCCCTAATGTTTGACAAATTAAACATTTTGGGGGTGAGCGTGCACCCCCAGCTCCTACACCACTCGTGGCTGCTGAAGTATTGCTTGGCTTCCATCTATTTCAAGTCAACCCGAAATCGAAAGAACTAATGCTAGCTGGTTCAGCGACTGGGAATAATACCGACATTAGTTCAGCAGGGTGCCGTGCACTTTTCCTCGCTGTCCCAATGATATGGAACTAAGCTACGATTCCACTGCGGCAGGAATAACTTAACAGTAAACCACGACTGCAGCGTTAAGAAAATTGTCTGTCACCTAAAAGTAAAAATTTCTAGATGTTAGTGAGGACATCCTATCGTGTTTCGGTAGTCCAGGGGTGCACAAACTGCAGCCTTCGATAAAAATGTATGCAATCGTCCGCATGTAATTTTTAATATATGTCAGGGATGGCCAACCAGTCAGAGACCAAGAGTCGCATTTTGTTACTGGGTTATCGCAGAGAGCCACATCATATACATGGACACACATGAACAACACCCCGTCCCTTCATTACTAACACACATACCTTTTCTCAGCTAGACATATTGTAAATATCACACACCGACATGACAATGACAGAAGTTTACAAGCCATTTATTGTTATGCGTGTTAGTGGGACTTCTGGTAATTATGTAAAAGCCGCACGAAACCGGGCAAAGAAGCGCATGCGGCTCGCGAGCCGCGGATTGGCCACCCCTGATATACGCCATGGCGGCCGTGCATTAATATAAACTTTTTTTTCTACTCTGTATGAGGATACTTGGTAGAAAGACGGCCAACAGACGTGTGGAAGCAGGCTAGGGTCAGTGTGTGAAAGAAGAACAGGAACAATGCAAAAACATAAGAATATCCTGAACTAATTGGTAGGGTTGCCATATGCCTTTTGTAAAAATACCGGCCATTTTGTCTACAGTGCCATGCCAGATCCAGGCTGTGTCGTAATTCGTAAGCGGATATTTAACGGCACGGGATTCTCGAATAAGATTTTCTAAAAGAACGCTTTTGGACAATGCATTTATTTTGCGTGTTATGTTCTTCTCAATTTCATGACGCTCCCACAATGCTTCGTTAAAAATTGTTTCAAACAGGGTATAAACATGTGCTTTGTGAACATAGTTTATAGCCCTATGCTAAGCATTAACAAACTTCAGTGACCTACATGAAAGACGATAACTGCAGTGTTTAATGTGAACACTGAACAGAGTTTGTTTCTGAAGGATGCATTTTCGCAAATGCTGTTCCGTCACGTAAAAACAGTTTGCCTGCATGGGGAATCTGAAGTGAATGAATTAAGCGGTGGCTGAATGTATTAACCGGAGTTTTTACAATGGGAAATAATTCAAGAAGACTTCGTTCCAATCGATTTGGATGTAATAAGCGGTTGTGTTAACCGAGGATGTATTAATCTGCGACTACTGTATGACTAANCAAAGAAGCAGGGGAAACAGAGACAATGAGCATTGTTAAATAAGCCACAAGTAACATTTTGCCCTTATTTTGGCTGACTCATCACATTTTGGCGTGTGTGTGACGTGACAATCGCATCGACGATTGCGCCATCAGCAGTAAATGAATTTTGCTACAAAGGAACTGTCCTGACAAAATTCACTACTAAAGTCATTATATTCTGAGAATTTCTGCATTAGATCTTTTTGCAGCTACGGCAAATTTTCGAAATACCGGCTTCAGGCACTTTTTTTTAAATACCGGCCTCTGCTAAATTTTCAGTACAATACCGGCCAGGCCGGTGAAATACCGGCCATCTGGCAACCCTACTCACTGGCGACCGTAATTCATAAAAATCAACGTAATGCGACCGGCAATAGCGAAAAAGTTGTGCACTCCTGGGCTAATCCCAGCTGTTTGACATGAACCTGCTCATAGAGAGAGAGAATTTTCATAATCAGTAGGTAAAACACAGAGAACAGGAGATTATTACTTTGCAACCATTTTACGAAGAGTCAATTCACATGCCACTTCAGAAGGAAATAAGGCGAATCTAATGTTACGGTAGTTTAAAAAGTTATAGCTACGTTTTAGCCTGTATTGAATTTAGGAACACAAGGGACTTAACGAAATGTCGTGGACTGTGTGCAAACTTTGGGCCTAAGGCATGATCCCAGTTTGTAACACATTTTTGTCTTTTTTCGTAACTAAAGCTTATAAGTTTATTCTCACTCTTTCAAAAACGCGTGCGCCAGAGATTGAATGCCATAAGATACCTAGCTCACAGAACATTTATGTGCCTGTAGAAAAGCATACATGTTTTCACCTATGGGAGATCAATGGGACCATACTTCAAGCTCACAGGTGTTGCCGTTTAAATGCACTACTTCATACCACCCATCAACAGTATCAACGTGTGTGTGAACGTAAACAATTTTGTGCATGAAGAACAGTATTCAGTTCAAATAATCCTTGCCGAAAACGTTGACAAGATGAACAAATTGTGATTGTTGTTGGAACTAGATTATTTTTAAATCCTGGCAAAAGTTCGATTTGAGATTTGGTCGGAACTATTCGGTTTAAGTGGAACCTGCTTGGGACTAAAACCGAAAAGTCATTGGAACAGCAAACATAAAAATATGACCCGGTTGACTATTAAAAATTAAAAGATCTTTTTGAAAATTGCTGTAGGAGGAGAGCAAAGTTCCCAACTGCATGCGCTTTTTTTACCTACCAGCGCATTACACATAGGGCAAATGAGGAGTTTAAATTTTAGCAATGTTGGCTATACGCAAATATTTTAATTTTTTATTTTGATTGATTTGTTGTTTCATATGACTCAGCTAACGAGCAGAAGCAATACAAAGGGCCATCGCAAAAAACAGCATGCAAAGAAAGTGCCAATTGTCAGTGGAAATCAGATAAATGAAAACACAATTGCAAAGAACTGATCAATGTAAACAAAGATTGTCACTTTGTCACATGGGTTGGTGAAAGACCACAGAGGTGATCTAGCCATCCAAACCCATTGCGTTAATTGAAACGAAAAACAAATGCTTTTCGATTCACAAAAATTTTAACCGTCACCACTGGCTCTGTCAAGGAAACACTTTTGGGGCTTTCAACCAAATTAACGCAACAACTCCGCGTAAGTCGAAAAGTTTCTTTCTGTTTGCGACCCATTTTTCGATGAGGAGAAAAAGGCGAGTAGGCATGACAAAAATGTCATGAAAATAGCTGAAATTTTTTCAGACCGTTTTTAAAGTTTGTTGAATGCCCTTCGAGCACGGGCGTAGTTTGATTAAATAGCTATATACACGCGTTCGCTTAAATAGTTGAGAAGACCTGCAATGTTTTCCGAAAAATGTGGCAATTTTAGAAAAGAACAAATCTCTTTTTTATGTCATTCAAGGTGTTCTCATCCACGTTTTGTGCTAGTCATACAATATTTTTTTCAATTGTTAGCAACGTTTCCATAAAGTGTGCAGAGCCACGCCCAACTTCTCCAGGGTTGAGATTGCAAAATGTTTCAGGGGATGACTGGGCCGATATGATAAGCACACTGTAACACTATCTTCTGGGCTACAAAAAGTTCTTCAAATTTAGATATTGAACATTTTGCAGCATTGGCCTGAGATGCATCATACATTCTTTGTTCTAAACAATGCGGAAATGACCGCGCAGCGTTGAAAAAAGACGTAGATAGTTGGTTGGGTAAAGAAAGATGTCCTGATTGAATTTCTCAGCTGTGTGTCAGCCCCCAGTTTCTTCTTCAGTATCGCGATATTTGTATATAAAATGCCTGAATTCGTTCAGTAAATTTCCTATGATTTTGAACCTTGTTTTCAAGTAGATAAAGATACGTCAAGGTGTAATTTGTTTCTTAAAATGTCAGTGCGGAACTATTTCTACACTGAGGCTACTGCATTAATTACATTGTTAAAATCGTGTTTTGGACAACAGAAGTCGGTTTTGCAAACTTGGATTAAAATTGAAAGAAAACACGCCGTCCGAAAAAAATTATAAAAATTTAAGTTTGATATCATGCTATGCATGTTATTCTGAAGTGGTACTGCTGACAAATTTAGAATAAAAAACAACAGCTTTGACTACGGCATTGCGATTTTAATTTCTAATATTCGATAACAATAATTCGGAAAATCAATTTGGTTGTTAAGATTTCATTTCATAGGTATTAACAATTTCACAGATATTACGAATTTCATAGTTCTCAACAATTTCATAGTTAAACGTGGCAATTGGATGAACGCTTTCCTGCTAAGCTGCTTCTACATAAATTGCTTTTTCTGCGCTAGCAGTATGCGCGGAGTTTGGCACCTCGAAGTACTGCTGATGAAGTAATCTTCACAAAAAAACATTCTTTGAATGTGAACGATTGAGCACGTTCAAATAATCCAGTTTTCAAGGCAAAACCTTTAGCTTTTCCTATGTCAGCGATCGAGATTTTTTTGCGGTTTTCGTTCCTGATTTGAACGACGATGTAATGCGTGCGCACCAGCGAGCGATTGGTCGCAGGCGTCCTTCCCCTCGCGAGGAATGTGCCGCAGACCATTTTGGGCGGAAAAAATGTGCTGCGTCTTCTAAACCACGACGGATCGCGTGCTGAACCTAACGTGGGAACGTCCTCTGCAGTCGAACACTTTTTGTGTGCGCACTGATGGACGACAGGTGGAACTTGGAGGTATGCAGCAGCGAAGCACTCTAAACGGGTTGAAGAAACTTTTTTCCTCGCTAAGCGGGCAGCAGTGGTTCTACCGCGGGAGAATCACATCAGGTGCACTTAGTGCAGTATGCCAGACCACATCACATGTCTTATCTCTTCACGTTTTCAAGATAACGGGCAAAACAACTGCGACAAAGGTTATTGACAGTTCAAGCAGCAAACACGCCAAAATTTAGGATTATGTTTTCAGTGCTAGTTGTGATAACATTGCATTGTTCTGACGGTTGGCCCTGATGCTGCAATCAAAGTTGTGTTCTCCGTTTGTTAAGTGTTCCTACAAGTGGAAAACATTCATTAACGGAAATTTTAAAAGGAAGTAGACTTCATCATCATCAGCGCAGCCAAGCTGATAACTTCAGCGTAAAGTGACGATGGTGCCGATGATAAACAAAGCGGTAATTAGGGTGAGTTAATTTTTGACGCGTTTGTTTCCAAGGCTGAGAAACGTACTTGAACAACCTGAACGATTAAGAAAAACTGGAACTTGGAATCACCCCGTTTAAAGTGTTCATGACTTTGGAGAAGCCGACGGCTGAAAATGAATTATTTCAAGGATCTCGGTTTCAGAAACACGAAACAATACGTCGCCTCGCGCGGCACGAACCTGCCAAATCACATCAGAAATCGATGCATTTGTAACACTGAAATCTACCAATCGCTTATAAAGTGCGCAAATTGTTTGGAAAAAAACGACGTCATGCTGTCGTTGCGGCTGTTGAAATAACGCGTGCAGTTGCATTTCGAAAAGAAAGAAGTCCAACAATTATTAGGCTCAAAGACCTGTGTCGGAAATCGAACGCGTCTTCTTGCATCGGAAGTAAATAGGTATATAAAGCGTCGAAAAGTGGGCAACGAAACATTTACGTGCTTCCAAACCAAAAACTCTAGCTCGGGAACAGCCTTGAAACGCTGCGGTGCACATGTACTCAACTGCGCAGAAAATCTCAAGCCCAATATAACCATCTTCACGTCTTGGGAGCCGTGGTTGCCGCTCCGCGAACGGATGCTTGTCTTGAACTCAACCGGGCGGTGACCGTGAAGCTGGTGCTCGGCGGCACGTGCGCAGAGTTGGTTGTTCGAGCAAAAAGTACAGCCAGACGAGGATTTGCACAACTCCGGAAACCGGACAGCCGCTCTTGCAGGCAAGCTTGTGTCATTATCAATCCAAATTGCCAGCCAATGAGCAAAAAAGTGTGGTGTGCGATGTTGTAACGCTGACGCCGGAGGCATGCGAGTTCCGCGAATGATGGAACTGACTTCTTTGCGTCTGAGACGAAAAAACCGTTAACAAGGCGTTGGCAACGGTTGCATGTTGGCGTTTTCGGTGTTTTACTCCTGAAAAGAGTATTCCTTCCTCACCAGGAGTGCAAATTTATTTTCCAGACTGGGGTTTTGAAATCAATTACGCTACACAGTCCACGACATTATTCGAATTCATAAGTGCCACCCCCTTCCAGGCAGAGATATTATCTGATATCCACTCCTATTTCGTTGAAGTTTTCCGCGTCTACTTACCGCGCAGACGAACCTCACCTACCTTTGCCCCAAAAAGCGCTCACATGACGGACGAAACCTGAAAATGAGACGTGAATCACGGTTGACTGCGCGCATTGTTGGAACGCAAATAATTGTGACGTCAACCTACAAGCGTGTCACAGTCGACTGTACGTATTTGGAAAGAGGTACGATCGTACGAACTCCGCGTTTGCGTTTGTCTCGTTGAAGTTCATCGCAATTCGCAAACTAAGTGTTTGAAACAAACTACATTCAGATAAGAAGTCATGTCACCCTCTCTTGTGAAACATGGCGAGGCTAATATTTAGGGGCGACGAAACGGATTTTATAGTGATGGTTAGTGCCAATCTTGGCGTACCGCCTAGACTAGATAATGGTTGATCGATTGTGTGACACCAGCGATGATCATTAAACCATTGGATGCCCGTTTGGCAAAGATTTAAAATGCGAAAATGCACCTGATCTCTCTGTGATTTCATGTAATTTCATCGCAGGTATTTAGTCAGTACCACGAGCTGCTAAACATAGGTGGTTGCCAATTTTCGCGTAATGCCGGTGTCAAACAAAATTTCTGACTTCACGCCATCTGCGCATGCGCAGAGTGCTATTCCAGCCTTCCAGGTTGTGCATTCCGCAAGCGGTGGCTGTTCACTGAGATATCAAGTATGCTGAGAATGAGAACCGGTGGCTAGGGTTTACTGCTTAGGGTTAGAAAAGGAAAAATGATTGACCTCTAAGGTGAAGTCAAATATTTTTCAATGCTTATAGTTATTCCCGGACTGTAGCTTGTTGTGGGTATCTGATAACTCAACAAAAAGTTTTGGGCAAAAATGCTTTGGTCCATTAAAAACTGAAAACCATTGCATGTTTGTACAACTCACTTGACCCACGAACTAGGGCTATGGAACCAGAACCCAAATTTGAGGCTCCGGCTTCACCATCTAAAAGTTTTTGGCTCCAGCTCCAATCATCCCAAATTGCTTGGGCTCTGGTACCGGGCTCTACAGCACTGGCGATAGAGGTCAAAAATGCAACGGGACGAAAACTCTGAAACGATCATTCACTTAACTTCATTAGGCTCCTTATATAACGCAAACAATCAATTGCGCAGTTTCTTACTAAATTACATACAAAACGCTTCATACTGTAATACGTTTTCCGCAACCACGGCATAACAGATAACTTTATTCCGCTATGGTTCCCCTTCCTTCATAAACAGTCTCGTGAAGAACAAATGCAACTTTTAATTGGTTATGACAATTTGCATAAAACAAAGGGTCAGTTTACCGGAACTTAGCAGCCCAACTACAATAAGTTCCATTGTGACGATGACTTCCAGTGTTTTTTGCAATTTCTTGAATAGCATAGTTGGAGTTTTTGAGAACGAAAGCTTAGTTGATCAGGTGAAGAGTGTGATTCATTTGCTGGGCGGGTTCTTGCAGATTGTGTGACGGGACTGGGGGCTATACCATGTGTTAATTTATGTTATCTTGTATTTGTTTCGCTTTATAAGGCTTGAGGGGCAATTACGATATGTTGAGAGTGAAAGCGGGATGATGGGACAAAAAAATTGAGAAACGCTGCTTCAGATTCTGCGCGCCAATTTATGACAGTAATGTTTATTTGAAAAGAAGTAAAATTCTAAGTTTTATCGCTCACACGAACATCCCAAGCTTCGTAACTACAAACAGACGGTTCAATTTGTCATATAGATGTTTTGTATCAGGCCAACAGTGAGCGACGGAGCGACATGCGGCATAGCGACACAAGGATTAGATGAAAATAAGTTTGCTTTATCGACAAGATCAGGCGCTCAATAAAATTTTGAAGATGATATACTTTACAACGAAACACTAGTCAGTAAAATGATGGGAGGTTCCTTGCGAGACGTGAACCACGGTTGGAATCCATCCATGTAGAGAGATCTACATCTGCATGGATATTTGCCTGTGACAAATAGCGGGGAGTTAGGACCTTCCATCACCTTAGTTCGGCCACCCATACTTGTGGTTGTGACTTCCGTTGTTTGGCAAAGTCGTGAGATTTCTGCCTCGCCCAATGCAACCAGCTCTAAACCAGGGTCATCCTGTGGCACGTGAAACACAGAAGCGTACGATTACCTGTACAAATTTTTATCACATAATGCTTGTATAGAGAAGTGAGCAATCACCTCTGCCACTAGTTGTCCACATGTGTTTCCAATCAATTCAACTATCAACCAAAACGTGGCGACGCGCATGGGCGTCTGAAGGGGTCAGGGAGGGGCCAAGACCCTCTCGGGATTTTGAAATTTGATATATTGCTATCAATTTTTTTGCAGCAAAATGTTTTTCTCTTAGTTTCGAGTCGTTAAAATGAAATTTCACTACTTTTGCCCGCCCCCTGGAAAAATCCTTTTAGCCACGCCCTGGAAAAATGTACTGTTGTGGCCTGCGTGAAAAAATCCTTCCGAAGCCCATGGCAACACGCGTGATGTCGTCTTAACATCCCAAAGAACGGCGTTCTGTTACTTCAACCAGCACCAAAGTATTGGCTTTTTTTGTCACATTTTGTGAATTTTGGTACACGAAAACCGGAAGTGCTAAATAGCCTTATAATGAAAATCACGGCCACTGAAGGTGATACAAACGACATATTGCACATTTTGTGAATTACTCAATAGCAAAAATTCTCAATTAGATGCTGAATGCAGGACTGGGGCTCTCAACCTTATCGCTAAAGGAAGCAAAACCCAGACCTACAATTTTGTTGGAGAGACGCACTAAAGAAATTTAACGCAAGTTGAATTAACATACACAAGGAGACTCCCAATCCGCTCTTACACTACCAATGATTGTGCGAGGCATGCCTCTCAGAAACTAGTTCATCGCAGAGCTTTCGCGATCTACAGAACTCAACGTCAGAATTTAGAATTTTAATTAATCAAATTTCATGATATCATTGAAAGCCTGCTGAGAGTCGCACAAAGCGTGCTTGGGGGCCGCATGGGGCTCTAAAAACCGCGGTTAAGAACCACTGCTGTAGGAAAGGAAGTCGAACCTTGTTTGAACAAAAACTCGCGTCTTGTACTTTGTTGAGGCACAGTGTTGCTGATGATGTTGTCTTGGCCCCGGGCTGGCTGGAGCGCAGAGTGTTGATGAAGAAACGTTGGGAGGAGTGTTATAATGTCGTAACCGGGTCACGTTCTCTGTCCTACTACAGCATGTCAAACTTTCAACCAATGGAATAAACAAGCGCCACTTGTATGGATTCGTATAAGTTCTCGACTAATAAACTCCGCATGTGCAGTACATCCCACAGGAACAAAGTAGATGGCATTTTAAACGCTGCGTAGGAGTGCATAGCTATGATGTGGAATTGGCGAGAAGTGGCCTGAAATAAACAGCCAGCGAACCCTTTACGTCATTGGAATGACATCAGCGCGACCGTCCACGGCCATCCAGCACACCCCACGTTTGGCACTTACTTTAATCGGAGTGCATTGAAGGACCATTATACGTTGATTGAAACGAGTCGTTCATGATGGCGCCAAGAAGACAGTCATTGGGATAACAAACACCAAATTCTCATTGCGCTTGAGCAGCAGTGATAAGGGATGTGGGCGTATCACGGTTAACAATGATTCCCAACGCAAAAACGTGTGGTGAAAGTTTGAAAACAAGAGCGACAGCATTTTAAACTTCAAAGATATTTTACGGAAACAAAAACGATTGAGACGGCTTGATCTACGTCTACATGGATTTTTGGTCAAAGCTGCAGACCTTGAAAATGGGCATTCAGTAGTGGCTAATATTTTGATTCTGTTTTTGTTCGTTCACAGTTGCCAACGCGTATATAAAATAACACCTCCTCCGTGTAGCGATTACGCGTTTCTTGTTCTCTTCCCAACAGTATGGACCAGGGTCTTGAGATGAACACATAATTNAATAAATTTACTCAAAAACTCCNCACCCTTCCACTCGTGGACCAGCGAGAGAAGAACGAGCATTATCTCAACAGCTCGTCTCTTCCCGACACTCCGTTCCAGCCGAACACTTCTCTCACTAGACATTACCAGTTGTCTACACTTTCCTCCCACTCAGACACAACGCATGCGGTGTTCGTTGCAACGAAAATTACTTTGTTTCGAAACTGACGCCCGAAGCTATGCATTCCACCAATACTTTTGACGTCACGTGTCGCTACTGCAACGCAAGCATTGGCTTAGGCCGGACGTGTGCGGCCACGCCCGTCAAGTTATTTACTTGCGTCCAATGTTCCCTCTGGTGTGCGCAAAAGTGAAGTTCCACCAAACCATTTGCGCAGTGAATCCCATTCTCGCGCACGTGCGACATGCATATTTAATATCGTCTATATACCGTATAGCCTTTTTACCACTTGAAACGTTTCACTGGTTGTGTGTTTACATGGTTACGCAATTGCATGCTCACTTAAACATTGCTCAATGTAAAATTTTCTTAGAGGAAACACTGATCGGGTCCGTTTTTGTAAAATTTTCTTAGGGGAACACTGATCGGGTCCGGTTTTCTTTCGTTGGTCTATGACGAGAAATGTGACAAAAAGTAGTCTTAGTCTATTCTAAGCACAAAGTTTCATATTCTACAGGGCTGAAGACGCGTAATTTTACGTGAAATCGATTTTCTATTGAAAATGTGCCGAACGATTCCTTGCTTACCCCCATCGTGGAGAATACATACTTGAATAATGTTAATATCATTGCTGGAGCAACCTGGGAGCGGGAAACTGGGCAATTCTACCAGCCGAAATTTTCAAGAGCATGTTTGGTTCACAATGTTAGGTACGACAAGTTACAACCCTTTCCTCCCGAAAATAGTGCAGCAACAAATTACAACCATTTTGCCGGACCAGTTACCAAGCCCTAGAAGCCCCCCCCCCACCCGAAAATAGTTGTGACGATAAAAGCCAATTCACTTTTTTATAAAAACAATCCATGCATCCATCCGACTTTTGTGAAATTTCAGACCCCAATGCGGTCTGCTTGTCAAGACGTCCCCCCTTCTAGACCAGTGGTTCTTAAAATTTTTTACATATCTTACCCTTTTATCAAACAAGATCACCAAATTTACCCCCGATACACTCAATGGTGCTTATTTCTTAAAAAGACGAAATTGACGAACTCCTACAGTTTAGAATGTTTTATAAAAATTTGCATTTGCCGCAATTTATGGTTCAGTAAATTTATCCCCTTGGAAGATGAAATTTATCCCCAGGGGTATACAAACGCTTCAATGCTAGGGGGTGTGGACCAAATGTTTGTGAACAAGGCTCGGTATTTTTCGAACTCCTTTGCGTTCGGTGTTTCAAAACCGATTCAGGCGTTTGCTTAACCAGCACGATATGTCGTTGACATTATATTATGAGAGGGCATGAATACGCACATCATAACCCCTACTGCAGTGGTGGGCAAACTACGGCCCGCGGGCCAAATCCGGCCCGCCAAATCTTTTCAACACTGTAATCAATATCGAGAAATAAGAAGAGAAGCTTGGCGTGGCGGGTTTTCCCTGTTTATCCAGTGTAGCGGCTCACCTCCAGACATGGGGTAATCGTCAGTCGTAATCGATTACAGTTTCTTGAGTAATGGTAATCGATTGAACTGACTAAAAATGACATGTAATCGTGATTGATTACATTGCAAATTTAATCGTGATCGACGATTACTTTCGTGATTAAACTTGGATATTTTCACCTTACTACACTGTGCGATGAACCGTGGTTTTGGTGGCTGAGTTTCCTCCTTCATCATCGCTTGTACGTTTGTTATGATATGTTTCAGGAGAGGCTATGTGCTCGTCTGTGTGGGCTAGGCTAAATCCAGATAGTCCAGCAGAAAGCACAGCGTTTCTAGCTAATTCTCGCTTTGTTCCAGCTAGCCTCATGTTGGCCACCCGAGGTAACGTAGTGAGTCTTGTGTAGTGAGACATAGCAACAAAAATAAGAGCTTTTCTTAGAAACGGGTTGACACTTCGGCAGCAGAAGAGATAGCGGTACATCACGATGTTTTATTTGTATATATTCAGAGTGTACCTATGAATGTACATGCTGGAGTAGGCTATGCATATAATTAGTACAGTAATTTATATAAATTGAAATTAAACCCAAGTCAAAAGAACCTTTCCACAAAGCTAGGGCAACCAGAAGTCAATAGTCAAAATTTTTCTGCCTTTTTAAAAGTTTATGAAACGTCCACAAACCAAATTTCACGCTCATACCATGAGCCAAGTTATTAGGTCAAAAAAAGTCAAAATTTATCGTTAGGTCAAACTTTTCTTGCAGCAGTTTTTTTCTCGTTATCGATATTTAATTAAAGTTACAACAACAGATTTTGATGTTTTTGCAAGTTTAGTTGCACTTCTGAAGTACTAACGGGTTTGTTGCGACTTCTGATGTAATAATGTTGTTTAGCCCCTTACCAGGCGATTGAATATTAAGTAGACTAGGCATGGCAATGCAAAAAATCGTGATTATAGTACCTGTCTTGGCAAGTGCTCAATCCATTGTGCATATATAGTGTTTTAACTTGATGATATTCGCAGATTTGACTCTACTGTAGTTATTAATGTACTTATCAACATATCACGCCTAAAGTTAAAGAACCAATTCTTCGAATGTTCGAAGTACACTGTATGAATATGCTTCTGAGTTTACCTCAACACCTAAGGATGAATTGCTTTGCAATTTCTGTGACTGCTCAGTGAAAAGTGACAAAAGGTTTATGGTGGAAGCACATCGCCGTTGTGCAAAGCATTAATGATATCATAACCCCATCTCGTCTTTGAAATTCTAAACTTTCGCCAAATAAACTTAACTCAACGACGTTCGTTTAATGAAACTGAAAGTATCGATCAGTAAATTTGTAAAATATGTCACACCGCATTTTGCAGATAAACTACCTTTTGTTTTATTTCAAGAGAACCAACATCGGTTTGTTTTCTAACACTGTATATGATTATGCTTTCCATTCCGCATTTCAATTGAAAACGCAGAAAATTGATGGGTCAAAATAATGTCAAAAATTGTAAATTATGAAATCAAAACGTTACATCTTTAGGTCAAAAAAGTGATTGCCCTACTGATAACACAGGATGTGAGCAGAGATCATCCACGGATACTGGTAAAAAACTAACGAAACCAGTGAGGTTTTGTTGACCGTTGACTTTTGGTCCAGTGG
>JGI24158J21664_10001097_pt1 | contig 28975 bp, 15 predicted proteins | sample Ectturendosymbi3_FD_21664 | JGI IMG/M metagenome (IMG submission 21664) | reverse complement strand
ATGAAACTGGTGGTACGAATGATTTCTAACGTTTTTCTTAATAAAAATCTTCAGTTTATCCGGATTTTTTAACCCGGATCTTCGCCAATACCGGATAAAATGTGCTCTTTTCACTTCTCATAATCCAGATTTTTGTCTCTAGGAAAGATTCGGCAGCTTTCACGCGCAACACAAGCGTGCTCAAAACCACCAACGAGAGTATAGAAATATGATAACAACGGCCGCAATTGCGTGCAGCATTGGACTAATCATAGAGACGATTATTGCCTCACACACGAGCAAGGCTTATGTTGAACATAACGCTCAAGCCACGCCGCCGCACCACGGTTGAATGTAGCAGCTACGCTAGAACGACCGCTACGTGTGAGCGACGTCGGCCAAAGCAAGAAGGGAAAGACCAAGCAAGCGACACTTATAAGTGACTTCCACGCACATGGTAGTAAGAGCTCTCTTTGGCCGATTCGTCTGGGGCGGAGTTAACATAGATGACGTCACAAGCCATCCTTCCCGAGGTTCGAGGATGAATTCCACACTGAAGGTGTGCGAACACAACCGGGTCGCACACGCTTCATTAAGTCTATTGATCAGTGTTGACTTTGACTGCAGAACCGTCGCCAGAAAGTTTTCAATAGGGGGGCTTTGCGTTTCTGCGGGGAGGGGGCTTGACACTCTAAAAATTGACATCTCAACTGATTTCTTTATAGCGTTTCATGTTTCAATTTGCGGGGGTTTGAAGCTTTGTTTGGGGGGCTAAGCCCCCCGTGGCTACGGGACTGGTTGGCTGTGCTTGTGTAGAACATTATCCCTGAGTGTACTGTACTCGGTAAGATGTCTGGAGGGCATTGCACTCTAAATAGAATCAGCGATTTTGGACCAGTCGCAGAAAAAATCTTCGTCAGTCCAAACCCAAGATTTCTTTGCAGCCAAGTAACCTAAAATTATGAAGTGGAGATTGTCCATAACTGCCTGGGTATGGCGATAACTACTCTGATGTACGATTGTAAAAGCATCAATGATTACGCTTTGCTTCTGCGAGTCTGCTGTTGGGTCGTAAGTGTGTTCAATTTAAGTAATTTTCACCGACATCTCAGTACTTAGATGACGTCAGGTTAGAAACAACCATCTTCGGTTAATCCGGATAAAATCGTCGGTCAAATCGAATCCGGATTAACCGATATTTACTGTATGTTCCTCTGTCGTGTGATTACCCCTCAAAATTGTATCTTTTGTGGTGCCGATTTTGCTTCTACGATTGCCTGAGATCTTCAACAGAAATTCAAGCCTTTCCGACATTCTTCTCAACAACAAATGGCAATGTGATCTTTTCCTGGAATTTATAGCTTTTTGGGTAGTTGAGAAGTTATCTTTGTTAAATTCCGTGATTTCCAGCATTTTTGGTAGGTTTATTTTTCGGATATATATGTTTCCGTGCTGGATGGTGTTGCCGCCACCGAAAATATTATTCTAGTTGTCGATCTGATTAGCTGTACGTATTGCTTGGCTACAGTAACCACATATTTTATGGAACAAAAAGTACAATCCATTCAGGGGACATATGATTGGTTTATGCCGTTTTTAAGTTGCCAATCTTGAACTGCGGTTGTACGGTTCAAGTTGTTTTTGCGTGATATTTCATTGAAAACATTTTTATAAACGGTGTAGTAGGCCAACGTTTTGATCTGTGAGATAGTGTAGACATATCTTTCCTCATTACATATGTGAACGGACGATTTGTGCAGTGAAGATGGTCAGAGAGTCTATGACAAAAACGATTGTTGTGTATTGTCACGGTAGTAAAAAGATCGTTTTTTGTGATACAACGTTCGGTTTGAACAAATCAACCACATACGAATCGCCGTACATGGTCAACACCAATTGTCTCTGAAGCGTAGGCTGCCAAATCGTACTAGTTTTGACCGGTTCTTCAGCAAAGTTGAAACGAGGGCATATGAAACACAATACGCTGTTACGCAAAGCGTTTAGGGGGCCTCGCGGTCACGGGTTTGCTTGGGGCTTCGCGTTCATTGAATTCGGCCTGGCCAGTGCACTTAAGACCACAACAGCGTGGAAGTGCAGAAAATCCGGATTACAAGGATGTAAAAAGAACAGAATTTATCCAACATTGGCGAAGATCCAGATTAAAAAATCCGGATAAACCTAAGATTTTTTCAAAGAAAAACGTTAGAAATCATTCGTAGCACAACTTTTATCCGGTTTTGGCGAAGATCCGGATTAACCGAAGTTTACTGTAGAATAAAAGACTCCCCCAAACGCTTATCATACTGGACAACAACAGCAAGCGTTGCGGTTCCTTGTGCGAGATACGAACACGCAACGGAAGGGATGCTAAGTCTGCAATGTGCAAGCAACAAGAGATTCCCCACTCGGCCAAGTTCACTCTATTGTCGCTTGAGCGTAGCTGCGTTTTTGAAGCACTTTCCGATTACGCGTTCTAGGCATGTGACGCGATGTGTCAAAATATTAAAATACATGGATGTTTACACATGTGGAGTAGGTATCCGCGCTATCACTGCGAGATCCACCACCGAGAATGAAAAACAAAACCATTTTAAAGTTTGTGTTTAATCCCGATATTCAACAAGCATTATTATTCCTTATAATCACGAAATATGATCTTAATTCATTTTAAATGCTTGGAAGCAAATTTGAGGGGTAGAAAGGGCGCCATTTCCATGGTCAGCCCCGGGCGGCACTTTGCCGCGCTACGCCACTCATTTTGACTATCTCCGCAAAAATCAAAACGATAACCCGTATACATCATCAGCCTCGGAAATTCGCGTGCCCGTAGCTACGAGGGGCATTCGGGGGCAGAGTCCCCCAAATACTTTGTGCCCAGGAAAATTTGTTCTAAACATGCAATAAAAACAAAAACGTTTCCACCCTAAAAATGTATTTTTGCCCCCGCCAAGCCTTAAAGCCTGGCTACGGGCTTGCTGTAAGGTACTTTTGCAAAAAACACTCCCACAGGGACTTTACGCAAATGCATCACGTGGCAAAACGCAATCAACCGAGGCGAGTCTTGACAACGGAATCGCCAACTTAGCTTGCTTGTCACATCGGGCGGCAGCTCAGGCTGAACAAGCGAATAGAGAATCCTTCATGTCCACTTGTACATTTCACCACGACCGGACGTCTGGCGAGAAGACGTTTAAAAGGTGAAAATGCAATCCATCGGCATTCAGTTTATCGGCGCGGAGTTGACACGCGCGAAGAGCGAACGGGTTCGAAGTTCGCGGCTGAGTCTGCAGCTCTTGTGGTAACCGTGACATGCGGCGAAAAGACGGGTAACGCGTGATGATCTGAAGCCAAGACGGTCGCGATATTTTGCAGTGTTGCAATAACGGGTGAAATGAAATAACATGGCCGCCAACGTCGCTATGAAGGTGGCTTTCGTCCGTCTTTTGTTCTAACGCTCCAGGGGATCTGAACACGTGGCTTAAGAAAGGATACGAAAAACTATCGACAGACCCGTTCGGTTCTCAGTCTTTTAAAGTACGCCCGCACGAAACAAACAAACAAACTCCCTTTCAAATTCAATACACCAACGAAGTCCCCGTATATTTCTTACATTCAGTTTCGATGAAGCATTGTCAAACGATGTACAGAGATACTGGGCAATACGAGGGTGACCATATCGCTGAGCAGGAGCGAGGCAGAGGAGCACTGCATGTGTTCGAAGGTTGCGAGTGGTTCATGCATCTTCACTTGCATCAGATAAACACGCGCTTAAGTCAGGTACTTTATTAACGTTTCAGCTTTCAACTCTTGTGATTTTCGATCGGAGGCGGACTTTTTTACCGAGAGCAGGGTTGTACAACGACGGTGTTTTAGACTACTGGTTGGCATATTGCTGGTGATGCTTGTCGGTCAAATCTTCGAACGTAAGTGTTTTTCATCTTCGTTTCAACGTCGTGCATCAATTTGTTTTCGAAACGCCCGAACTTCGCGGTGTGACCGCGAAGAAACGATTGCGAGGAATAGGTGATTTGTTTCAAAAGCGATGCCGAACAAAGGGAAAGTCGTGTTGAGAAGAGATAGTTTTGTTACTATATTTCGCACTCGAAACTGGCGGACAGCCTGGTTTTTAAGACACGCGCTTCGCTCGAAAATCAGAGGAAAAAACACAACCACATCACATAACCGAATTGAGGAATGAGGTCAATCTCGAGCGGAGCAACGCCAATGGGGATGTTGGTGTAAATTTGAATTTCGCTGAGCCTAATCGGATGCTGGTTACGTTCACAGTCTAAGCTAAAATGCATCGAATCTTGAGGATGCAACAAACGCTTTCCACACGAGCGCCGCCGGACAAGAGAGCACTGTGCCTTGGACGAAGAATCACGGATTTGCGACGTCGGCGCTTGCCGCCGGACGAATCCGGTTACGTACGCACGATTATTTGCTTTCATCGCGCCGCACGCGAGGCCCGGTGCGCGAAGGCAGTCGCAACAAAATCGCAACAACAAAGACACTGCATTGAACGCGTCCGCTCGATCACTTTCGCAACGTCGTCGAAATATTTCATGGGTCAGTGGAACGAAAGACTAGGATACGGTTGACGGCAAAACATGAATAATCGAAATCATATTCAAAAAAAACAAAAAAGGAGAAACGATTTTGCAAAAATAACAATGGCTTTAAAAACTCCGATTACCCCTGGCGAAATTAGGATGCAGATATAAATATATCACATGATCAGTGACCAGCACAGGTAAAATCACTGCACTCCTGATCAGCTCGGCGGTGCACGCGCGAGAAATAGCAACTCAGTAAAACGCCGCGTGCGGCGCAATGTCAAACTTCGCTAACAGCACCTGCAGCACTGCAGTGACGTACGTAGGTCGGCCTGAATCGTAGGTCTTTCAACGAAAATATTTCGCGTTTAGCTGTAAATGCGTTTGTCCTTTTTACTTGCGCGTAAATATTTTGTCTATAACACAGCAAGGGGACCTGTTGCGGGGATTTCAGAAACAGGCATTGGAACACAAAAAGCAAGGGGTAAGGTAAAAGCAGTCGATTACCAGATTGCTATGATAAAAAAAATGATTGAAATTAGCAAGAAACATAGACGGCTTTGAAACCGCGGTGTGTTCACAACTTGCACTCACACCAAAACACGCTCTGCACTTTGTACACCAAACCTACAAATGCACTTTTGACGTGTCCTTTTCATCAAGGTTTATAAGAAATATTTAGCATTTGCTGGTAAACTTAATGGGAGGGGATAGCTGCAAGGATAAGGGCACGCGGGGTAGACGCTCCGAAATTCCTAAATTTCATCTGATTTTAGCTTATCACTTTAGACCAGTGGTTCTCAAACCAGGGGTCCGCCGACCCCAGAGATTCGTGAAGCCTTTAAGGGTTCCGTGGAAACCTGGTGATTTGAAGCTTAGCGTATGTTTCATTTGATTTTTGTTTAGTTCGGTGTGTGCTCTGTGGCAATTCGATGCACTGCATGCCGTGCAACTTGTTGACACTACGATGCGACCGAAAAAACGTTAACAAAACGAAAGGGTCCGCTGCTTGGACAGCTTAAGCCCAGTGACAAGCGCAGGGCAATTGGGATTGAACCGTAACCGTGATCAGTCACTCGCGTGAGTGACTGGACAGGCCAACGCACTCGTTGTCGAAACTTTAACGACAACCGTGCAAATCTTTAGCGTCGTTCGCCCGATTCCCGGAGAGAAAGGCGCAGCGCAAAAAGGATGATTCGATTTCATCGGCGGCGCGCGCGCGCGTCAAGAAAAAATAGAAGTGTGTGTAAGTGCAATGGACGACAGTACGGCAATAGTATATAGTAACGAAGAGAAGAAACGCGCGGGACATGCAATGGAACGGTACCAGGGTGATGTTTGAAGAAGCCAAGATATTACGATCGAACGAAAGCGAGGCGGAACGGGACCGTCCTTTCAAGCGCGTCAAAAGCTGAACGTAGCAGCCTGCGTATTCGGGTATGGTGAGCTAACTCTCGTGGACGCAGTAGGTCCGTGGCCGGTTTTCGACGGACGGAAACTTTGCGGCTACGAAGCAGTGACGAGACTAACGAACGATGGCAAGCGCTCTCGTCAGCCGCGCACGGAGAGACTCACAAGTCAGTGGACGGAATGGGGGCGACTGGGTCCGAATCGCCCTGGCTGGTAACGCTCACGTCCTTCCGCGGGACGTACTTTTCGTTCACGTACGAAAAGCTCTTGAAGTCGTTCTGGTCGACGGTGTTCAGCGCCTGGGACGGGATGGGAGTGAAATTGGGCGTCATTCGCGTGAAGTCGGAGTCGAAGTTGGCTGTGTCGCAGTGGTTTTTCTGAAAAGGCCAGCAAGCGTACGGTACATGCGCCACTAAAACGTTAGTCACAGTCGCTTTGTCGACGATGCTACAGGAAGTCTACAGAGGGCAGCAGCATACGCCGAAATTTGATAAAGATGTAATGTCAGAATAACAACAATAAAGGAACTCGTTGCGTGTCGAAGGTGCTGCGTCTTCACAATTCGACATGTTCCTAACACCAGGGATTTAGTGCTCACAAAAAAGGTGTGGCAACGCATCCAAAAGAAATAGACATTTTAAAACAGCTTCAAACTCATTTTAAAGCAAAACGTGATACAGGTGTGGAAACGCCGTTTCCAGGCGTTCCCGCCCCACTACACCCCTGCCTAACACCATTATCGGATCAGGGAAGCGTACATCAGGTTAATTAAAACTGAATTTCAGCTTTTTATGGGCAAGGTGCAAAGTGTCTAACACTCCACAAGCCAAGCAAATATTAAAATTTACAAAAAAATACAGGTAATCGTTGTCTTCTGGGAATCTAGGACAGACTTGATGTGATCTGAAAACACTTTTAAGATGTTTATTTTGAAAAAAGCCAACGTGAAAAGACGCGTGGTTGCGCACGAGACTTACTACAGAGCTCTGCGTTGTATGTCAGATAAACACTTTCTCGTTTTTTTGAATCATCTAGTCCCTTTTCCAGAAAGTAGGCTACTGTCCAGATAGCAGAATATCACGGCAGTGTTACGTCACGGCGTACGACATTATCTTTTACGGTAAAACAGATTCACTCATCCGTAACGCCCGGGGGCCCAGCAGTGACAAGTGAACAGCACATCAAAACTTTACAGGAGCAACTCAGCAAAACTCTTTATCTTTCAACTTGGAAGCGCGCACGTAAAACACCTCGGTGTTTAAGGAAAAGTCAGAGTTTTCAACGACATAGTTGGAGTCAGGTGTGAGGGTTGGTCAGTGAGTGGAGAGATACGAAGAAAACGGAGAACAACTTTTTGTTTTCCCTTTTTCATGACGCGTTTCGGTTCTCTTTCACACCAGGATTCCTGATTTGAAGCTCTTGCATCTACTCGGTTTCAAATGCCCTATTGAAATAATTACAACTACATTTCAGGCTTGTAAGCGGGGTATTTGCTGAGATGACACACCTTACTTGCAGGCAATGGCCAGCTGAATATTTCAGTTCTTGCCAACTTCCGCACATTCACTGGTATTGGAAAATCATCTTTCATGGAGCATGCGCCTAGGTTCGTTTTTCGGTCATTTTTCAGTCATAGAGCGAAATTTATTTCGGTTAAGTCAATTCGCTCATAATGTCTGAAAATATGAGCTAGTGAATTCTCTTACTGCGAGTTTAAACACTACAAAGCGACAAATGACCGAAATGTCTCAGAAAAAAAAGCAGGTATGCGCACAGCCAATGGCAGAATAAGCCCAGGCATGCATGGTTGTGGTCACTGACCACAATTTCGTATTTTTCGAATATCGGCACGTGCATTCAGAAATGGATAACATTATTTAACTTCCCGCATATTTACAGATCGAGCAACGAATGCAAATGGAGGAAGAGTGGAGATAGCAATCGCCGCATCATTTTCAGTAGATTTGCTGAACGAAATCTCGGGAAAATGTTGCTGCAAAGGCATGGATTTTCCAAAATAAGGTTTGTGATAGCAAATCAATGTGGCAAAAACCACTGAATGTCAAACGTCGCTCCTGAAAATCGCTGGCTGACAGTGCGACGCCTCAAAACATCACCATCATCCGCTCAACCGAGATCTTGTCATTTAGGCTAAGCGATCAGGAGCACCAAAGCTCATTAAAATTCAATCCAAGCTACAGAAAGAAATCACGCCCTGAAAAGGATCAGCAACCAGATTTTCAGCTACAACTTTTGGTCAGCGAAACGTCCAACCGATTTTATTTCAAAACGTATTATCGATTGCACAACAGGCCATAGCAGAGGCGTTTCCGCTAATGGTTTCCGCACACGAGAAACAGCAAAATGTTCCAGCTCTTACCAAGTTCGGCTTGAACGGCGGCTGAACTTTTTTCGCTTCCAGGTTTTCCCAGTTGACGGATGCGAAGAAAGGATGCTGAAAAATAGCCACCTCGCCCGTCGACCCGCAGCCCAAGCGACGCGAAGGATTTTTTGTCATGAACTGCAAGGACAGCGAAAACGAAGTGAGAGAACACTGCGGCAAAGGGTCTCTATACGGCCAAAAGCCAAGGTTGTTTGTTAAGAGATGACAAAAAATCAAAACCTCAAAAGAAAAAGCAGTTTCTGGAGAAAAAAACAACACTCAGCAACAGCTTTTGATATAAACGTGAAAGTTTTCTAAGATTGCATTAAAGTTTTTTTGTTTCTGTGCAACTCGAAACGTTCGTTCACGCGGATTAAGTATCGTATCTTCGCAGAACGACTTCGCAAAGATAGCATCGCGCTTCTGCCAATGACGGAAGTTTAAGGATCGCCTGTCAATAACTATGATCGTGACGTGCGAAGACGCAGGAAAGCTTGACCTTAGCTTGCTGCAGCTCTTGTTTATTTGCATCGAAGAGCGGGCACCGGAGAGTTTCTCTCGGGCAGTGCGATGTGCATTAAGCTTCGCACGGATCGATACTTTGACAGGCGAGCCGCTTCGATTCAATCCTTGTATCGCGCCGCCGTTCCCCACGAAACTCTTACGTCAACGCGCCTTGCGCGCTAAGCGCATTTGGTGGAGAAGACTGTTATTGTTAAATATTTATGGTTTTATCGCAGTGGTTCTTGTCGCCGGATGACTTCAAGCTGTCCTTGCTGTGGCACAGAAGAGAGAGCTGCGAAAATTCAAGGTCAGCGGCGCAATGCGATTTTGCGTTTCGATGCCTGAAAAAGTGACGCACCATTTCGAGCACGCTCACGGCATTCTTCGATAACCAGACCGGATAAAGTACGTCATCGTTCATGATCGATTCGAACAGGTCGTCCTCGTTGTCGGCCTCGAAGGGCGGCTGACCGGCCAGCATCTCGTACATTAACACGCCCACTGCCCACCAGTCGACCGAGACTCCGTAATCAAGTTCTTGTAAAATCTGTGCCATCGAAATAAAACAGGCAATCGTATACCGGGCCGTTGTTGTCCGAGCAAGCCGGCTGCAGCCGCAGTGCAAGTGTTACCTGTATCGATCGTGATTGGAACGATGAGCGAGCGTAAATCTATGCAAATCTGTTTTTCTTGGACATGGTCTTAGGCCGCGTCTAATATGTTTTTTGCTTGTGCTGCACTATACATGCAGTGCAGCACTTGCCATTACTATGTGCAAGCGGTTGTATATACGAGAAGAAAATAAGACAAAGAAAAAGTGAAAAAAAATCCAAGACAGTAACATTAGCAATTCGTGAACGCGAAATCTCAAAAGTTTTATGTAAGTCATATACACTTACGACAGGTAAGGAAAAGTTAAATTGATTTTGAATAAGATCTTTTTTACGATTAAGTACATCTAATGTCGGGTAAATATCGTGGTACACTAGGACAATCGTGGTACACTAGAACAAACGGTGGCAGCACTTAATTACTTACCATTAATATGAGCAAGCGATCACATACATAAAAAGCGCAACACTGCATGCTCGCTGCCTCGCTTACTAAAAAGGTGCGTCACGACGCTGTGAACCGGCGCTTAAAAAAGGAACGTCACTTCCCTCGATTTTTTAAAGCACGTCTTTATCAGCACAGAGTCAGACGCGAGAACGCTCAACACCTATCGATGCCACGGTAAAGTTCTTCAGACGCGGGACTTGGCCACCGAGAGCCATAACAGTGCTGCTGGAGCTAACAATGTAGGTTTCATGAGAGCGCACAGGAAATTAATGCGCTTTGTTTCTGCTTCAGTGCGCAGCGGCTTATCTTGTTGTTATATTTGAATTCAGGGTACGGAAAGAAGCAGTCTCTATCTCCTTGCGGCAAGCCAGTTCTTCGTAAACGCCCAAGGGCGCGCTACAGAGTCAACTGTAACCCATACGAACGTTTGAAGTACGAGCAACAGCAAAAATCGCGAGCATTGGCCACGTTTCAAGTTCCCAACATCGCCTCTTTTAACCCAAGGAATCCTGAGCGCTAATCTGCAATAACTGATATATGTCTGGGACCACTGAACAAGAACAGGAGCATCGGATTACCGAAGTTCTTTACGTTCACACGCAGCAACGTCACATGTGCGGCGCTACACAGCGGCGAGATTTGCAACTTTCAACAAACTTTTAAAAAAATTCCGCCCTGTGGTCTAAAAAGAAATGACAACAATAGAATCATTTCCGATGCGATTTCAGCTTTTTCATCGATGTGTTTTTCTTGAAATTCTGTTTAGTTTGCTGTGAACAACAACACGTAGAAAAAACTTTACAGCTGTAGCAAATGATCAATTTGTTCGGCGATTACATTGTGTCAGTAACTATGTCGCCAGCGTCAAAACCAACGCTATCGGTGTCGCACCGAGTCAGCGCATGTTTGTGCGAAGGGCACAACGTCACAAACATTTACTTGGCATCGAACAATGCCAAACCGCAAGCACGCACTTTCTAAGTTCGACAAAGAACTCGTCGCATCCAATTGCACCACATACTGTTCGCTTGCAACGCGCTGATGGGGGTGGGTACAGAAACGAATGCACATTTGAGATCGGGACCTTATGACAGGTCTCAGGCAACCGCACGGCTGAGGTGCTTCAAACGTGTTACCAGACACGCGCTTCAGGTAAGTGCGAGTCGCACACGCGGTGCGATATCCGCATGTTTTGTAAGCGAAGCGCTTAATAAACAAACTATGCAACCTGAAGCATTCGTTCAATCTCATAAACGCCAAAACGCCTTTTCACAACGATTTCAAGAACCAGCACACGAAAAAACACGCCTTCAGTGGGTTAGTCTCACATAAGCTACCTTGAGCGTGCCCATCACTCTCTTCATGCGTTCCCAGCGTGAACGAGAAGAAGCGATGAAAACGCTGGCAATGACACATTTCACTGAAGTCGCACGGTCGACGTCGCGTGACATGGTCTACGACGGGAGCGCTGGGCGTGGTTTTGGGCGATTACGTCGGACAAAAGACAAAAAAGACCGAATAGACAAAAAAGGACCCACTTGGAAGGACTCACGCGCATTGCGGACAAAGGACGAACGTAGCTGACAGCTCTTTTCGAGAAGGAAACAATTTTCTGAGTGCGATGCGATCAACGAAGAGTGCGTTGCATGTCCGGTCACGGCCGTGGTACTGATGCGGTAGAAAACCAGCGCTTTCGTCATTCTTCGTCACAATGCTATCAGCCGGCTGGCCTGGTGCTGGCGTTTCACGCCACAGTTGTACTTAGGTATAGTGAAGCAGTAGCAATAACAGTAGATAAAGGCCACATCGGTGTTGGCACGCGCTGATTAACTGCACGGCAGTGCGTTAATGTGCGTTAATGATACGGCCAATAGTTCACTCACACCGCATAACGCGCATCAGCAATGCATCGCCCTTCATTGCACCAGTCATAGCAGCGCTGCGCGCGATTGCCTGCACGGTGGTTCAGGTCAAGGCACGACCGCAGTCGCTCCTGGCTCGGGTTAGGAATGCGCGCCCGGCGCTTACTTAGACCCTTCCTGCAAAAGGAGGTGACGCTGTCGCGACAAAGATCGGCAGCTGCTCGAATAGCTTTTAGTTAAGAACGAAACAGAGGCAAAGGTTGATGGCACGAGAAGCTCACGGCAGCACTGCGGTAATGTGTGCAATTTGGACGTACGTGCGCAATCTTCTCGCATCGTTTATCATGCGACGAATCGGAAGCTAAAAGCCCAAAGCGGTTTGCTCGCGCAGAATGACATTTTTCAGTGGGAAACACGAGACAGGATTTTGTTCTGTACGAAGTTGATCATGCATCGACAGTTTCAGCAATATTTCTGCGAGTTAAAGAAAACCAACCGTGTTTCTCCTTTGAACAAGCCCAGCGATCTATGTATGAACGACAGACGCGATGAGCTCAAGACAATCCCGATCTTTTTGCAGATTAGTTTTTACTTTGTTTTGCAGAATCGTTACTTCTGTCACGTTTACGTTACAGAGAAACTTGGCTCCGCTTCGTCAATAACATCGTAAAAAAATGTAAACGTACCACTCACAGCGCAAACGGCAGCGACCAAATACATAAACACGATTCCTTTTTTTCTATTGAAACGCGCGGACATGGAACTATATCGCAAAATGTAAAAAACGACCGCTTTTGGCATCAGTCGTTCTGATATTCGTTTTGTCTGACTCTATCCACAATATATCAGATCATAAAAACTATCTACGTTACCGAACGCCCTAATTTCAAGAGGCTATATTGCATTGGCCTGCTCAATTACGTATGGCAGGGAGAACCATACTGCCGTCGACAATACCATCAATCTAACACATGAACTAAGTTTCTAATTTACTGGTGAGTTTTACATCTTGAAGTTCGACACCAACTCTGCGCTTTCCGCACAGACTGGCCTCGACCCCAGACAAGCACCAAAGCTCTAGGTAGATGGAAACCGCATAAGCCGGCGGCATTACGGTTGCGCTGCTAAGAAAGAGACAAGCCAGAGCTGCCTCACCTCAGGCGCAATGTAGTCCGGCGTACCGCAGAAGGTGGTCGCCAGCTGGCCGTCTTTGATGCCTTCACGGCACATCCCGAAGTCGGCCAGCTTGCAGTGGCCCTCGTGATCAAGCAAGATGTTGTCGAGTTTGATGTCCCTGAAAAAAAGGGGTACGATCGCAAAGTATGTTACGGGTAAGGAAACGGCAGCAGCATGAAGGTTTTGTGCACCAGTTCGGTACGCCCCGAAACTGGCCTGGATGCTTCGCGCACTACCGCGAGAAGGTTGCACGGTGGGTTTCGAGCTAGTTGAGAACGAGTGTCTTGAGCATTCAACATCCACGGGAGGGATTCAGGATGACTGCAAAAAGACTATGGTCGGTGGCCGCGCAATGCCACGTGAAGGAAGGTGAGCTCGGTTAGGTTTGTCAAGGTGTTAGTTCTCGTTGAGTGTTGGTTGGTGCCGCACGAAACCATGATCTCGTGCACAACTTAATATTCGGTTCTATCAAACACGTGCTGCTTTAAGTGGAAGAATGCGCGCTCTGACCAGCAACAGACTGGTTTAAACAAAGAAAAGTGGATTGGTGATCGTTTTGATCACAAACTGCGCGCGACTACAAAACCGCCCTAGCTAGACCCACTGACCCATTCCAGTATTTACCAGAGCAAGCTGAAAAAATTTACACATTCTTAACATAGAAAAAACATTGGTTAATTGAAAGCAATCGAGAATAACCTAATTTTTCTCAATACTACAACACAGCCCAACAACAGAAAAGACTCCTTTGCAAACGGCTCGGAAAGACTGGGCTTCAGTTCAGTTACAACCGCCCACAAGATTGATCGCATGGGATACATCACAACACTTGCTAAGCTCAAAATAACTTGCCTACACTTCACCGCAGATGACCACCACGCGTTACTGACGCCAACGTGATGACGCCCCTGCTAAAGCGCGAGTATGAGAAAACACTCACATGCGTTTAAGCCGCAACAAACTGAAAACGGAAACGCTTAGCTCACCAATTACATGCTACTTTAAGAGAAAGGTTAGGTGGCGTCATAGCTACGTCACGTATAAACAGTACAATCGAGTTACTTGATCGCCGTTAACCAGGAAGTCAACAAACCCTGCTTTACAGTCGCTTGTAACTGCTGACTGACAACAGATTCAAGCTGTCCAATAAGCTTATGGAAGATGGGGTGTTTTTTTTCAAATCTGAGATAAACCAAGCTCAGGTGCTTCAAGCAAGCCATGATTGTGAAACGATCGTTTCGCCCGTCGAGCGTGAAAGCTAAGCGCCGGGTTTGCGCCTCTTCAGATCTGTGAAAGCGCAAACAACCACAACAACACCGGGTAAACCTTACAGCTTCCCTGTGTTGTCTGGCAGTGCATCAGAACCCACTTTGAAAAATGCTCGAGTTAGAGAATGCAAAAATTGTCCTTTTGTGCTTGGATGGAGAAAAACGAAAAAATGAACCGGACCCACCTGTACACAACACCGTGCTTGTGAAGGAACATTAACGCTAGGATGACTTCGGCGGCGTAAAAGCGCGAACGTTCCTCGGTGAATTTGCGCGACTTTTGAATTTGAAACATGAGGTCGCCGCCGCCCACGTATTCCATGACGAAAAAAAGCCGCTCCTGTGAACATTAGGCATAAAAATCACCTGAGCGCGGAAGATGCGCTGCCCTTACCGTCATAAGTGGACACAGTCGCTGGACAAAACAATTATACGTAGATTATTTTTATAAGCGCGCGTTTGCCGTCACCCTACGCCAGCTAGCGCAATCAATTTGGGTAAGGTGAAAAAACATTTGGTGCAGGAGCCAAAAGTTTGGAACTCCGGTAATTTGCGCGCACGCAGCGATTCTTGCTCTGTATGGATGCGCGGCGGAGCAATGGAACGCGACACACGAGGCCATTCTGAATTTTATGGCTTTCGTGCAAGTAAAGTCAGTTGAAATTCATCGCTGACGATTTTGTCTTTGCCAAGTCGATCGAGGTGGGAGTAGCTGTCGGGCTCGCGACTTCCGCGGCAAGCAATGGAAGCTGGTTTCAGGCGCCTGGCGTTCCGCTTTCACCACAAGCCCTTTTCAAACGGGCTCAAGCGCCGTATCACGTGGTTTTGCTTGAAAAGCCGGAAGGACAATATCACAACGTTGCAGTACTTAGAAATTTTCACCATAAAAGCTACCGCCTGATAGACATCCTAATAAGATGAAGCATAGGTGAAGCCAGGACAACGAACCTTAGTTTGAAAGCAAGAATGGAGCGATGTCAGAAACGGGTGCTCAAGCGCCAGGACTCTTTTCTCGGTCAATGTGCATTCGACATCGTCGTCCTGACTTATCACGTCTTTCTTTAACACTTTGATCGCGAAGATTTCTTTCGTCGTTCTGTGTTCGGCAAGCATCACCTGCACGAAATCAAGAGGGCACATACTCAGTGGTTCTCAACCGGGGAAATTTCATAAGTTCAAGGGAGGAATTTCCAGTTTATAGTTAAGTTTACTTCTTTTTTTAAGTTGTCACTGCCTCTTTCAATTAGTTAGATCACATCATATTTGTAAGTTATTTCGTTGACTATCACACGTTTTTGTTGACAAACATTAGCGCTATTATTTGACAACTAATACTTTTTCTCCACCTTTATTGATAAAGTTACTGTCGTAAATAAAGACGTTTGTTCAAGTTGTAGTCAATACTAGCCTACGAACCCGAACAGGGGAGGAATGAAATGTTCCAAAATTAGCAGATGAATGCATCAACAAAGGTTGGGAACCACTGCATACGGTGAGGTCGGCCACGTCAAGTGACCCATTTGCACACGCCTTCGTCGGGCTGACGAAACACATCATTGCATTACGTCCCAACGGTAAAAATATTGATTCCGGGCGTTACGGTTAAAATGGACTGCGCGACAGCTAACAAGCGGCCGTGATCAAAAACTTTGTTTGTTTAAAAGGCGTGACTGAGCCGGTGCAAGCAAAGGGCTGGCTGCAACGCGCTCGCAGTTGAACTAATCGAGCATTCCACCTGCTGCTGTTGCCTCAGACCTCACGTATTTCTGGCAACTGCGGCACTTGACACGTTTGATCTTCGAAATTTAGATGTATGCCGTTCCACGAACCGCACAAGCTATTTGTTGCAGAAGTTTAAAAAAAATCCATAGCCACAGTCAATCCCTGCAAGAAGATCGCGCAAAACAACAATTTTACTGCGTTGCCACTTACACGTCCAAAATTTTCGGATCGAGCACAAAGAAAAATGGACAGATTCCTAAGTTGTGTACAATCCAAATCCTCCGGCGTACACTGGGTCTTCAACAGTGATTGACAATATGTCTTGCCATTCCAGTAACGTCGAAGGCATTTAGCAAATCAATGAGTCATCTACGCAGCTCACTAAAGGTGGTCACATCAGTTGATTGCCTAGCACTGTTTCTGTTACGAGAAGCGTGGAGGCCTTGCCAATCACAGCAAGTCGGGAATGTGTTGCTTTTTGTGCGTATGCTGTAACTGTCGATCGAAGTTTCCCACGTAGCTTCATATTTTTTCTAAATAACTACTAGCGAAGATCAACACTGGTTATTGGACATTTTTTGGTCACAGACCGAAATTGTTTTTGAAATGACCGAAAAAAATTAAGTCCATTCAGCCATGGTGTCCGCAAGTATAGACTAGTGAATACTATTACGGCGAGTTTTAATACTATTACGATACAAAGGACCGAAATGCCCAAGCGAAAAACAACAAGGATCAATACATAAAAAGGATGGTGTGGACCATTAAGCACGTTGCTGTAATTTTAGACTTGCCCCACAACATCACGCGGGGCCCGGAAAACAGAATTTCAATCAAAGATATGCATTACACACACACATTGCCGATGTTCTGGTTTTGACAAGTACTGTTACTTCTTCGTGCGAAGAGTGGTATCTTTTAAAGTAAAAGGATTTCTTGCAATCGTTCGTTGCTACCGTTCTGGTTTCAGAGAACAATGGCTCAAGCAGCAATACTCTGTAGGGCGAAACATTACATCGAACAACTCTTCCCTTGCTTGAATGTCACAAGGCAGCGAGCAAAAGTTCGTAAGTCATAGGCGTAGCCAGGAGGGGGCTTAGGGGGGCATGCCCCCCCAATTTTCAGAATATATAATCATTTTGTGCCTTGAGAGTCGGTATCCCAAACAAAAGAGTGTTATTCGCCTAAAATCAAACATTTTGGCCCCTCTCAAATTTTTAGGCTGGCTACGCTAGTGTCGTAAGGTCTTGGTATGAACCTGACTCCAAACTGGGCAGCGAGCACACTAGCCCAACGATTCACAAATCAAAATGCGCTCCCCACAACCACTACGTAAAACCTTATTTGCTCTCACCCAGAATCAAGTATTTGACAAAACTTGTCAAATGGATTCCGGCAGCAATGTTCCGCCTCGCCAATCGACCAACACAGCCTAACCAGCGCAGCGAACGGGTTTTCGGGCGGTAAATGTTTGTTCAAGCGGAAACAACTCAACGTAGAACATTAGTTGTTGTGATGCTAAACAAAAAGTTCGAGCAGCTTCGGTTGCAACGACTGGCAGTCAAATGTCTACTTTGCATATAGTAAAAAAAAATTTACAACAAAAAGTAAGAATTTTTTAAAGACGGACTGTACAACATCCACATGAATTTTATTAAGTTTATCGTCAGGTGCTGCCAGACATCACTGTACAAACAATAAGAAATCAATAACTCCTATACACTTACAAGCATTTCGACTTAAGGTTTGCAGAAGATTTAAATAATGATCGATTTAAAGTAAAACCGTTTACGCAGACAGTCCCGTGCCATGATAATTTATACTTCAACATTCAGCGCAGCAATTTTCCAAAGCTATTGAAGCGCTTTTATAATAAGACTGCACCAAGCTATTAGCTCAATTGTCACTAATCACTGTTAGCTCAATTGTCGCTTCCACATAAAGTATTCAGTAAAGGTCTATAGAAACACATCTCCCTGTAGCAATTATCAACTACACCAATACAACTTGCAGGTCAATCTTTTTTCGTTGATGGTTCAGTTAGAACAGGCGTTTCCAACATTGGGTACATGTACCCCTACGGGTACATTTGCCTATCTGAAGAAGTGCAGTTAAGGTTAGCAATAGAAGGGAAGAATATATTTATACTGTAATTATTTCCAATTATATATATACATATATCAATGAATATTATTTTCAAAATCATGATATGCTTATTGTTCAATGTATTTATCATTAGTCATGATGAAATATTTGTGAAAGAGTCGATCAATTTTAATAGAACATTTATATAAACTTCTATTAAAAATTCAGTAGATTTTTGGTATTATGCTCAGCCTTTTTGTCATAAAATATTTTAAGGGTACATGCTCAGAGTGCCAGAAAATGAACCAAAAACCTAAACCCTGGCTCATACCGAACGAACCGATGACTAGCCATTTGCGGCACTGTGCCAGAAAAAGCAACATCAGCAAGCACTAACGCGCAAGTGACACATGAAGTGAAGAAACAAAATGACAATAACATATACAAGCACACACGAAAGGCGATGGCACATCTATCTAGAATGGACTGCCTTTAGAGAGAAACAAACACGTCTGATTATACAGGAGCACAGATGGACTTCTAGACCACGGGTGGGGAACTTGCGGCCCGCGTGGACATTTGATATGGCCCGCATCAGAATTTTTGTTACCAAAGATAGAGCACCACATCGCAAGAGAACGAAGCTCCATGATAAGCAGGTACCAGTAAGTCAAGAAAAGTCACTCTACCTCGTAGTTAAGATAAAGGTATAATTTTTGGAAAAAAATAATTGATTTTGCGGCCCGCCAGCGACAATGCACAATTCATGCGGCCCGTGATAATAAATAGGTTCCCCACCCCTGTTCTTGGCAATCAGGATGTCCGAATAAGACTATTTTGTAATTCGCAGACGTAATCGCCGAACATGAAACGACACCTTCATCTTCAAGGATCTTTTGAATCCTCAACAATACGAGTTGGCGTGAGGGTTAGGTAGATGGCCATTCAAAGAATATATGTTGCTCGGTCGTAACAGATACGACATTGGTAAATTCGAATATAGTGGCCTTCGATATTCATTTTACTGTGGCCCAAGCAAGGCATGCACAAGATAGCAGTTACGTGAGTGTTACAACCGTGTAAATGCCAGACATTTCTTGTCTTGTTAAAGAACAAGTTAGATTGACGAGAACTTTATACAAATGCAATGGTCAGTGATTCCGAAGCCTTTGTGAAAAACGAATCATGCAAAGACCGGGTTTTACGTGAGGGTAGCTGTGCATTAAGAGGAAAGGGCGATGAATGATTGGAAAGGTATGGTTTAATGGCGTGAGACCTAAGTTATTCAAAATATTTTCACGCGATGTGGTCCTGAAGCCACCGAGAACAAGTTTTGCAGCAGAAGTTTGAACGCTTTCTAGAAGATTGGTGTCTGCAATAGAACAGTTATCATGAAGAATATCTCCACAATCAAGGAAGGGTACAATATATGTACGATAAAGCACCAGGAGTGAATGTCTGGGCAAAAAGTGTTCAATTCTTTTCAATGTATTAACCACAGAGATTACTCTGTGATACTTGACTTTTTTGTTTTTTTTCTGTGTTTGTCTTATTCATGTTGTGTTCGTCTTCTGTTTGTTTAAATTGTGTTATTTTTTTTCTATTAATGCTTGAAACCAGTCAAAGATCATTTCAGGCCTTCGCCTGCCATCATTCACATTTTCTAAGAAACAAACAAGCAAGCGCCAAAACTCACCTTTCCGAAACTCCCTTTTCCCAGCACTTTGAGGAAGGAAAAGTCGGAAGCTTTCACAGGTTTTTTCCTCGTCTCGCCACGCGACGATGCAGTGGAAGATACAGAAGACCGCGCACTCAACGTCCCGTTACCTAATCAGACACTACCTGTTTACTTCACCATCCTTCAATATTGACTAATGGTTAAATATGCCCAAGGGTGCCATGCAAATGGGATAGGGGCATTCAATCATGAACTTGATCAATCTCAGGCGCCTACTCTTCATTTAAGGTTCGAGTTGCAGTGTCTTTTGATTTCAGTAACTTAACGATTAGCGGTCTTTCATTATAAGCCTCCAAAGGTTAAGGTATGAGAAGCATGGAAATCGATAACCCAGCTACGGTGGCAACCAATGCGAAGGCTGGTATGGGAATAGCGGGCTTAGCTGCTCCTGTTTCCCGTTCATACGAAATAACAGGAACTATTATGACCAAGAGCGTGTGTTTAAGACAAGAGGGCCTCACCAAGTCACGCAAGAAGTTCCAGCAGTCCCAAGCGCTTTGGCGCGTGGCTGCTTCCCCCTTCGCCAGATCCGAGTCGTCCTGTGGTTATAAGCGAAAGCCAGCGCGGCACGGAGCACAAGCAAGGTGTTTTCCAACAGGAAAGCGCAGAGCGGCTTCTGGATAGTGTGCTAAGTTGCAGCGGGGGGATGGGCAAGATACGAGAGCGTAAAAGCGGTCTGAGCACACGGCACAGTTACATGCAAAGTAACCGAAACACGAAACGATCACCAACATTCAGTCATGTCTAGCGCCGCGTGATCTGACGGTGTTGAAATTTCGTGCACGGTGACTCCTGACGCGGCGTGAAAGATCACAACAGACGCGTTTAGGAGCACATGCAATGCGCAGGTCTGCGCGCATTGCTAACGAACGAGCCTCCTGCTTTAGCAAAAAAAGCAGCTGCAATCGCCAACGAGCGGTCGTACCTGTGGGAGAAGTCGGTGACGTCGGCGTGCGCTGCAATAAAAGCAAGAGATTGTGTAATAAATGGTGCATCGCAATCGGGTCGTTATGTCATAATAAAGAATCTCATTATTGCTATATCTACTGGCCAACCACAACAATCAGTATTTCCCGACACAACTGCTCTTCATAACTTATGCAACTGCTTGCGAAAAATATGCAAAAAATTGAAATACCGTTTTTTGGTTCTTGCTGTCCAGCTTTCCCATCTGTTTCAGCATGTCGGCCAGCTGCTTTTCGTTGATGCCGCATGCATTTGAAATGTTTGGCGCGCATCGTTTGTGCACGTTCAGCTTACAATCTAAGCAACAACAACTTTGAAACCAACAACACGCTCACATTTTAGAGGCTTGTGTCTTATTATTTAAAAACGTTGAAACGAAGGCAAATCAAACAGACAAAAATTTCACGACAGCGACATGCACTTCACTTTGTGTTGAAAATCCTTTGACCCTCGAAACAAGCCAAAACCACGACTATGCGCAAAGTAACGCGCAAACAGCACATGAGTTTGAAAAGAAACTGGTTCTGCGAAGCTAAGCAACATGCGAGACATACATGACAGAACAGGTTTCAGTAAGACGTCACTGCCGGACAAAAGTGACAGTGATCGAACCTTCGACGAAAATGTTCGCAGCAAGCACGAGCGCAACGCGCGATGGTGGTGCGCATGTTTGTACCTATCGCCGGCGTGTGTGAGCCGGAAAACGCTTCGCAAAATGACGGCACACTGGGGCACCAGTTACAACGCCGCGAACTTCCGGCACGGAACGGGCATTTGCAGTTTAAGCTCTTAACCAGGAAATTCTTTTGCTTCGGCAGAATCTACGCCTCCGCACAGCGCGTCAGCCACGAACAACCGAGACAAGAGATGCCCGCAGCTTGCTAATAGTTGGTGTGTGGCTGCACCCAACCAGTCCTTAGGTTGTGAAGCGTTCGCTTGTATAAATTAAAATCACTACTGCAACGGCCTTTTGCTGTGTACAGGTGGCCTTTTCCTACGTACAGGTAGACAAGCGCGTCGACGCCACATGGCACGAAGGCCAATGAGTGCAATTAACATGTCAGATTTCGTGAAGGACAGCAAATTAATATGCCTTCTGTGATGTAGCACGCCGTATAGGTCAAGGGCAAAACCATCGGGTGCGTCTGGCAGCACGCGCCACTAATAAACACGTGAAGCGAAACATACAGCCGCGCAAACTTTCAATGATCGAAGTTCAACTTCCAGATTGTGTCACACACACCTTTGCACTGCAGCCCTTGCGAATACAAGCCGTAGAGCAACGACCCACAGTGATCGCAGAAAGTGAAGAACGTGTAATTGTGCGGACGAAACTTGTGAGGAACGTCGAAATTTAACCGTCCGAGAGCCGGGTTGTCCTGTACAAGCGTCAATTTCAGCTGCTCGGTGGCAAAACGTTACAGGTGCACAGCAATTTACACACAAATAAAAAAAAAATAAAAGAAAACATCAAGAAGAGCAATACATCAAACATGCAACGTCTGCACTCACTGGAATATTTTCTGTCTTGCAACCTGGACATCGCTTCAGAACTTGCTGGTGACAACGTTTGTGAACAACGCAAGTACACACTTAACAAATAGACAAGGCATTAAGTATGTGGAAGAACCAAAGCTGCAACTGCGCAGGAACAAGCACGAGGTCAACAACCACATAAGGCACAAGTGGTAAGGTAGAAACAGCTTACCACACACTGTAATGCCAAACAATGTATATAACTTACAGTATCACGCAACTCACCTATGATTAAAAAAACAGGACAGATCAGTTATAAATGCCTAAACTCACCTTGACATTGGTACCCTTGTTTGCCCACGATGCCCCTAAAAACGTGAAATAAACACGAAAGAAGATCGTACTAAAACTTCCATTTTGAAAAAATTATCAAACTGCATTACAATACCATATAAACTCCTTGCAGTGAGAACAGAAGGTCGGTTGGCGTAAAAACGTGGCAAGGAATTTGTGGCCGTTGACGCGATGAATTCTTCGCCGAACCGCGTTACGACGTCCGCGTTTTCTCGTTTTCTCTTTGAACTGACCGCGTGGCTTCAAAGGGACTCCTTCCACGAAAATATACAGCGAGTTTTGAAATGACAGGAATATGCCTAAGGTGCAATTGTAGCTGGAACGTTTCCTTGCAACATTAAACTACACTGACGAAAGAAACTGCTTAAAAAAACAGGAGTGGTTACGTTTCACAATCGCGCAAACGCCATTTAGTAAAATGCAGTAACTAAGAAATTCCAAATGCGACGCCTCTTCAGAGGCAACAAGAAAATCAGGATACATATGACGCAAGTTTTATGAACTACGGTCGCCTAAGAATGATGTTGCAATGACTGCACTGTCACAGGAACAATGTTTTATGGCAGAATTTTACTACACACTCTTGACTCATGAGGCATACGCAAAAGAATTTCAGTTGCTTCGTAGCAGCTGTTTTGCAGCCCTTCCTTTTTGCGTGCACTGGTGTGACGTAACTAAGAGCGAATAACCTACATGCTACTCCTTTGAAAAGATCAACGAAGCAATAGCAGGGTATGTTCACAGTTTTTCTCAGGACCTTGCATAGACTCTATTTGAATAAGAGCTGGTGATGCCTACCTCATAGGGAAAATATGTACTTTGTTAAGATCTAAGTGTCTGATTGTAGCTGTGAAAGGATTTCTTACGATGGACAGTGATCTTGCATCCAAGTTTAAATATTTCATCAAGAACAGGTTTACCAGCAAACCAGAACCTAGATCTGAAGAGCTTTTGAATGACATGGCCAAAAAGTAAAACTTATTCTGAATACAGTTTTACACAGCTTTTCTCAAGAAATCCAATTCTTATTTTAATTGGCATCAAGGATTGGTGAAAATGAAAAATATGCCTTATTGTTTCACTTCCCCAAAATGTTGCAGCTAATTAATGCAAGATGTTCATCTAAGCAAATCAGCACCACATTACTGCAGATGTGCAAAGGGCATTTTCACCAACACATAGTGTACTAACCTTCTTTTATGAGTATGGACGTCTTGATTCTTCCAGTAGGCTCCAAGTCCAGCTGAACAAAAATTATCAAACAATCAACACATAAAAACAGCAGACTATGTCACAAAAAGTTGTAGACAGAAAACTATGTTGTTGGGGATCAGACCCACCTTGTGTCACAGTCACGTTTTGCACGAACAAAAAATCTAAGCAAGCAATTGCTAGCAACTAGATTGCTGTCTAAGACTAACATGGTCTCTGAATAAGGTGTGTCTGATCCCCAAATGTAAAATTGTGAGAACCTCCTTTCAGCGTTACTGAGTAAATATGCCAGCATGGAGCCTTCCATTCAGATCCTATCATTCTGAACTTCCAACACTGTTGGCCTACCATTCTGATATAACCAAAAAAGACAGGTTGCAGTGCCAAAAAGTTTGAAGAGCAAGTAGTACTCACAAGTTAAATATATTGCTGTTGGAAATGGTTGGTGGTGCTTACATTTTCAAGACTTCCCTGATAATCTAGCATAACTGCTTGTACACCTGTATGAATTATTTAAAATATATTGTCCTATCAGTTGCAAAATTTGTCAAAACCAAAATGATGTTTAGATTCCTAGCCTGGTCATACAGAACACTTGAAAAATGGCACTTGTGGCCTGCCCAGCCTTATGCTTGACGTTAATGGGTGGGTACAAGGAAATGGTTCACATATCACCTTGGTGTTAATGGTGGGTTCAAGGGAACAGTTCATGCCATCATTGCAGCAGTCACTACAAAAGTAGCTGTGATGGCTCATGGCACAAGCAAGCAGATATGGGTGCTACAGACACTCATCATACTCCAAAAGAACTCGACAAGTCTTCTAGTTTGCAACTGAAAAAAATTTAGGTTTTGATTTTTGCAGGTGACATCACAAGTGGGGTACGTTTTTGGCCATTCTGGCTCAGGTTACCTGGCACTGGGCCTAACCACTAGATGCAAGTATTTCACTCAAGTTTTCATACGAAACTAGGCTAGAAGCCAAGTCTTTTGAGCCTTTGATCGGTTTCTAGCATTTCTGGTTCAAAAGTTATGGCCAAAAAACATAAAATTGATAATTTTACCCTAACTCGCAAATTGCACAGGTGCATTTACATGTATGTAAACTAAACTACAATTGACAAAAAAGGTGCATGCATGAAGGGGCCTAAACACACATTCAACGAGATGGCAGCAAATACTGTGTATGAATAATGCATTAAGTGTCCATCCAAGTGTCCAACATGAATCAAATTGTAACAAAAATTATACGTCTGATCACTGACCCAAGAAATTAGCAGTATTATAGCCTGCATTGTAAATAAACTTGAGATGGCATTGCAAGCCATGTAAATCTATCTGGAGAGCAGTCACATGTGGCCGTGAGAGACTTTCCCATAGATGGACAATGATACAGAAAAGAATTTCTCATTGATGATGAAAACATCAAATACACAATCTCATCATTGAAACAAAAATAACAAATGGCAAAAGCAGACTTCATGCAGTTGCAGGGTCAACATAACATAAAAGTACCTGTCATTGTACTGTATTTTGAGGCACACTTTTGGTTTCTGTAAGTTAGCTGTTCTTTTTTCATACATAAGGCGCGCAGGATAATAGGGCGCAAAATGACAGATTACACAGGAGAGAGTTTAATCTGTCACACATGCCTAATCTGCTAGACACGAACAAATTAAAAGCTGTGCACATGTTTAATTCGGTGTGCACCAATGTAGTCAGGAACCTTATGAAGTAATACATCTAGCTCTGCACACAGTAGCCTCATGGAGTAATATGATCTGTTTCAACATTAAGGTATGTGCCAGCTAGTCATGGAAACGCATGAGCTGCTCATTGCAATTGTTCTTGGTTTATTACGTAACATGATGATGTGTTTACAAAAAATTGTTAACTAGCAATTGAATAGATAGCACAGTTTTCCACATAAAATTAGTCCAGGCAAGAAAGCACAACCAAATTCATACATCAGGCGCACCGCATTATACGGTGCACCTTTCGATTTTTGATATAATTTAAAGGAATTTAAGTGCGCCTTATGGTCAAAAAATATGGTTTGTTTTATAATTAAATATTTTACAGTATGCATCTAACCCAATTAACACTATTCAGTATTGACGAAGTACTGTGACTGTTTGGTTGACCTTGATTTACTGTTAAGAAAACATGCAAAAAATTAAAAAATAAGGAACGCAGGTCCAAACTGTTACAAGCAAGTGTGAATCATGAAACAAATTTTGTGAAATAGCAAATAGTTCATTATATAAAAAAGTATATTGTCTAATTAGTTCATACAATGAGGGGAAATACAAGCAGACTGCCACAACATGCTACTTATCAGCAAAACTTGGCAGCGAAATACATTGCATTTAGTTGTGCTCACCCAAATTGCCTTATTTCCATTTTGACCATTTTTCACTTGATCCAAGTTGATTTGAGTATCAGCAACAAAATGGTCTTCACCAACGGCTGCTTCATGAAAGATTCGAAATGAAAGTTGTTTTCCTTTTTGTATCTTTGGCATATAACAAAAAATTGTGTTAATGTGTGGCTTTACTTGCCTTCAAATTACATTCACTGCTAACAAGATCACCCAAGCCCAGACAGTATGTAAACTTGTGTACATACACTGAAAAAATATACGTAATTAGAAATGACAACAAGATTAACACACATCAATAAGCCAATGACCCATGGATAGAGATTCATTGCAGTGATGTAGAGTTTGCTACTGCTTTAGTCATGCACACTTTATAGACTGAGCAGTCACTCTGAGAGCAAAGCAAAAGGCTTAGATGACCAATCTACATTAGCAGTATGCAAGCTTTTTTCACTTGTAACAGTTGTTTTTGTATGAATCTTTTTCAAAGAACCCCTAATACTTTCGCTCTAACCCTACATAGAGTAAGGAAAATCCCCACACTGGTACTCAGCAGGTGTATATTGACATTTCTACTGAAAACCTCCATCCCAGTACTAATCCTAATGCATTTTGCCTATAAACTGAGTAAGATTAGTCCTGGGCTGTACTGGAAAAATACCAGGTCTTGGGATGAGATTTAAGTCACTGTGGTTCAGAAGTTGTTTGAAAGCATGATTCTTTTGAGTTTGTCTGACTAAGGGTGAACAGCTTCCTGCTGCAATGAGCATGATTTCGATAGAAAAGCTTTGGTATTCTGCCAAAAGATTGGAAAGCAGGAAAGATTATATTTCAAATGATTATGCAAGTACATGCAACATGTTGATAAATATTATTTATCTAATCCCAGTCCAATCTGCTTTCGTCATATCACAAATGCTTGTATGTGAAACTTACTTCAATTAGATAACTGCAGTGGGCCAAGGCTTTTTGCAGTGCTGTGTAAACAAAGGGTGTTAAACTGGCGGCTCACGAGCCAAAACCAGCCTGCCATTCTCTGTTTTGTTGCCCACATTAGGCCAGTTTTGTGCTTGCATTAGGTCTGCTAGAGCTACGTTTATTATATGTCACAGCGGAGTTGTATTTTTTTTAATGTAGTAATAAATTGAAATTATGATGATTTAATCATTAAGGCAAACCAATGGTAACAACTTCATCAGTTCAAAATCATGGCTTTGTATAGATACCATAAAGATGCAAGTAATTTCCAATGCATTCAAAGAAAGATTTTCTGCTTTCCAAGATCAGGGAAGCAATTTTGTGTTTTCAGTAACCCTTTTCCTGTCAATTAAAAAAGGTGCCACAAAAATATCAAATGGAACTAATTGAGTTACAGTGCAACAGTGTTCTTAAAGCTAAATTTTAAAATGTTGACATCAAAACCTTTCATCAATACGAGACCAACTTATCCTAAAATGAAGAATTGGCATCGAAGACAATGGTCAATGTTTGCCAGGGATATCCAGGAGCTCCTAAATATCCCTCCCAATGTTCACTAGTACTTCTGTCTTGGAACAACTGTTCTCTTTGAACTAAGTCTTGATTCTGATCTCAGTTGATGGATGTGCATCTCAACGTTGAAGTTGTGACTGAACAATCTTTGGTACCAGATATTAACATGCTTGCAACTTCCAAAGGATTTCAAGTTGCTTCAAGTTGCAGTACTATGGATAAATAGCAAAATATTGACTGTATCATTTTGCCAAAAAATGTCTGGCCTGTGTAAAATCTAAATGCACCAGTATAGCCCACAGCACCAAATGAGCTTGACACCCCTGGTGTAAACTGTTTTGGAAATATTTGACATGTTGGCAATTGATTGCAACATTACAGAAGTTGTTGACCAACCAATCCAAAATTAAACGAACCAAAAATTAAATGAATTTTATTCATTTAATGCCAGTTGCAGCTGTTTTTATGATGTGCATAATGCTTGCATTTCAGTCAAACCTTCACCAAGATGGTAGCAGTAAGCCCAGGCAAGTTGCATTCGTGTGAAAATTGTTTTGGTAATTGATTGCCAAGTTGAAACGTTGTTGACCAACTAATAAAAATTTAAATGATTAAGTTTATTGATTTAATGTCAGTTATGGCTATTTTTATGATGTGAATAATGCTTGCATTCAAGAGATTACTTTTTAAAGATGGTAATGCTTGTCTCAGAAGTTTGTTGCAATGATGTTGATTTTTGCAAATGGCTTGGCATATGCTTCTAACTGATAGTAAAGCAAGAAACTTTGTTCACAACACAATTTACAAATGGTTGCTTACATGATGGAGAAATTATACATTAAATGAGAGCTTTTACTGCTTTCAGATGATTTGAAGTTGTTCTGTGGACTGAAGATGGAGAAAACACCAAAAAATCTCTGGGCAATCCATGTTGATTTTCATCACTTACGATTCTTGGACAAAAATAAAGAGGATAAATAAAATAATCGTTTATCTTGTGTTTATTCCAACAGGTTTTAAGCAATAGGCTTTAGTAGGAAAGTAAATACAAAGTTTGATCTGTTGCAGGCTAGCTTAGCATCATATTGTTTGCTGCTTTAGGGGATTTTTGGAAAAAAAACACCGAAATGCACGTGGCTTTGCGTGGGAATTTCTCCGGTCCGGTATGCTCTACAGACCTGGTAAAAGTCTCAAAAGACGCGGCAAGTCTTCTAGTCTGCACTCGAAAAATATTTTTTTGCTTGGGGGTGCGGTTTTTTTGTGAGTGACATCATAAGTGGAAGACTTTTGGCCACCTTGGCCCACTTTGTCTGGCCCTGGGCGCCAACCATTAGGTGGTAGTATTTCGCTGAAGT
>JGI24158J21664_10001096_pt1 | contig 28975 bp, 15 predicted proteins | sample Ectturendosymbi3_FD_21664 | JGI IMG/M metagenome (IMG submission 21664) | reverse complement strand
TAATGGTTGGTTTACTGCATGCGATGGCTTTTATGGTGCTTCTGCTTATTGGCTGAGTCATATGAAACAATAAACCATTACCAATAAACCATTACCATTCACAATGAGAAGAGCCCGAGTTAACATCTTTGTGAAGTGGAATCGTGGGTTGTGGCACAAATACATAAAGCAAGAAAGCTCGCGTTCTCCAATATAAATCACAAACGAAGACTCGGGTTGTGCCCGAGAAGCCAGTCTGCCGGAGTCGGCACTGGACTGTTAAGAACACAGCTTAAAAAACAGCAGGTTTTTTTAAGGAAAATTTTAGGTACCCAGTATAGACCTGTTCGGACCTGATACCTCTTACTCCAGGGACCTGATTTTCGCTGATTCTAGGGACCTGATCATAATTTTCTCTGATTCTAGGGACCCGATTTTTAATTCTAGGGACCCGAATCGTGTCTCTAAAACGCCTTAAAAAAAACTGAAAACAGGCAAAAATGACACAGTAGGCTATTGATATCTGTCTTGAACACATTCAAAATCACATATCCGCATCTAGAACACACACGTAACATGACTGAAAACTCATTCTACACAGGACCGTCGCCAGCGGGGGGCCAGTGGTGCCCGGCACCACATTTAAAATCTGTGCGCCCCATGTCATGTTTGGCCCCCTAGTTGCTGCATACATCCAAAATTGTTTTCAAAAATCTTCCCCCTCCTTGTGGTTTTAGGACACCTGCGAAATCCTGGCGACGGGCTTGATTCCACAACTTCATTAGATACCGGAACGCAAAGACAAGATGAAGCATATGTAATGTAGCCAGTTGTCTGTAAGGATGTCAATGTGCTGCCAATGCAAAAATAGAACATAGCTATTAAATTAGCAGTGGTGACTTGGTCTCGGTCTCAAGAATCGTCTCGAGACCCAATTTTGCGAGTCACGGTCTCGAAGGTTTCACGTCTCGTCTTGGTCTCGAAGGCTACAGGTCTCGGTCACAAGCCCATTGTCTTGAGACTTGGAATATTACAAGAATATGGCAAAGTAAAACTGCAATTCAACGAGTTTTTTCTCTGTTGTATTTGCAGGCAAGAAACCATGAAAACAGGTCGAAAAAATTCGAGAAATTCGAAAAAAATCAACTTGGGAAGCGGTGACGACATTTTTTGAAAAATTTCCGCTAAATCCAGAAATTTTGAAATCTCGAGTCTCGGTCTCGAAATTTTTTATGAAGTCTCGGTCTCGAATTTCAGTTTTGGTCTCGCAATTTTTGACGAACCCTCGGTCTCGAAGTTTTAATGAGGTTTCGGTCTCGAAGGTTACGGTCTCGAATACATCACTGCTACTTAGTATTGCCAATGCAAAAAGAAAACACAATTGAAATTGATCTATAAAATATTTCATTTTGCGTATAAGATTCAACAAAATTTCACTATTTAGAATGTTGTTAAAATGCTTGAAATAACACCGAATTACAACATTCACTCAAAACAATGGCACAAAATTTTTGCTACAGACAAGCATGCAAAAATACACCATCTGGCAACAATGTTCGACAACACCAATGCGGTAAGCAATCCCGAGAAAGGTGACCAGATGGTGCGCATTTACGAAATCCTGCCAAATTACAAATAATAATGACAAAATTTTGCAAAATTTCTTTAACAAACGATTTACAATGGACCCAATACTAACTGTGTTAATTAGGGAAAATTATAAATTTAAAAGTGGGAGGGCCAGGCCTCCCAGAAAAAAAGTGGGGAGCCTAGGCCCATGTGACCCCTCCGGTTCCGCCACCTATGCATGTATGTATGGCTAAATAAATAGCAAAGCTGGAACATGCTAGGCTGTGGTTCAGCAGGAAAGTTTTGTTTTTTGTCATTACTTGTGAATCAGTTGGCACCGTGGATTCGATGTGTTTTCCATGACAGCAACAAAGTGCACAGGGCTAATGAAGCCCTTTTGCTTTTTTGTCTTTTTTAGGGCAAGGTGCTCGTAGTTTATCAGGCTTTTTTTACAACTGCGGCAGATCTTTTGCAGGTAACCACTGCCTTCGTATTGAAGATTTTTCTTTCTCTGATAAAAAGAAAGTATTAGATGCTTTCGACAGGCCATGCTGGGACACAGCATGCAGTAGAATGAGCGAAGTTCGGGATTACCTGTGTAGCTGACTAGCAGTGAAATGGTGTAGCGCCTTCTCGCTGATTTTATGGTTCTACGTCTAATTCCTAGATTTGCTATTTTTTCTTGTCAAGTTTTTATACTGTCAAGTTTTTCATAATTTCCATATTTTTACGTTAAACTGATATTCACAACTGTTCCAAATTTCCGTTTTTGCTGACACTCTTAGAATTTTCGCAACACCGCATGTCGGTTAGAAAACGCAGAAAGGCCGTAAAGCCTATAGCAGTAGACTACGTCAAAGTGACTAATCAGCAATGACGCATTATTTACTCTCTGTATAAAACTCGTATGAGCAAAATTTTTCCTCAAGAGTGTTCCGAGGCATATTTGAACTTTAAAAAGTCTGCAATACCCAGAACAAAAAAAGCTTCAACAGCGTGATTTAACAGAGTGCCTTGAAAAGCACTTCGAAACAAAGACATGGTTTCATTTGGCTTCTCAAAAAAGAAAGTTTTTGGCACTCTCCCACCTCTTTTGAATAAGTCTATGGGTTTCATAACAAAACTCTTGGAAAAACAGTTCAAAGATAGTCCTTAGCAAAGTACTCCCAGACTCTAGCTGCAGAGATTACGCGCTGGGGTTTCATTGGTGCGTGCACATTTTTTATTGAATTCAGTATAAATTTTAAACGAGGTAGGGGCAAATTGTTTTCTCCATCTGGCAAACAACATAAAAACAAAGAAAGCTTAGCCATTGACCATTTTGAACGGCTAAATTTTGAACAATCAATTTTTAAAACCGTTTTTTGAAGGAACTCCTTCTTGCAAAACTTCATAAAAAATAACTTATGCAAAGTCTCGAGACGAAGAGCTCAAGATCGAGACCGAAATCCTTCGAGACCGAGACGAGACCTGAGACCTTCGAAATCGAGACCGAGATTTCAAAAAACGGGTCTCGAGACCGAGACCAAGTCTCGAGACTCTATCAATGATCAATAGGCCTATTGTGCAGCTAACCAGCTGCGAGCCTCCTCTTGCCGATGTTCAAATCCAGTTAAAAACGTACTTTTTCGTTCTTTTTGCACGCCCATGTATGCATCACAATTATGGTGTATTTTCAGGAAGTCATGCATGTAGAGATTGCGTTTGGCATATAATTTTGGATGCAGAGCTCTATACAACCTGCTCTGGAGAGCGAGTGTTAGTAGCCGCCAAGTTTAATGTCAGATTCCAGCCTTTGAGGCTCTTTTACGAAAATACATGTACTTGTTTCTCGAAAGATGCAGAAAATCTAACAACATATGGTTACGTGCTTTGATGCAGTCAGATTGTTTGTATCCTTCCTTATTCTTTGAACACTATAATCACATTTTACTCTGTGAATGTGTGATCGAGCTTTACTGCATCCGTTTGTTCGATGGCGTGTAATGCCACAATGCTTTCTCATTTTACCTAGACTCGACCAATTTAGGAATTGGCGCCCTACTCCGCAGTAGTTTCGTAACAATTGTTACGTGTTAGCTAACTTTAGTGTTAAATATGTGCCTGTAACCCTATGGTTCTGTCTTCAATGCAGTTGCAAAAAGTGTCTGTAACCCTGTGATTCCGCCGGCTGCAGTGCCTTGTACTACGTTCTGTTTTGTCTGGTTTTATCAACCTGCGTTCTGCAGAGTGTGTGTGTTCATACTATGGACTTCGTGTCTGCTCATAAACAAATAAATTTGAAAAAAATTAAATTAAAATTAATTACCAAACTGCGTTGATCACTGCAGTCAAATGCTTAATCAGGGTTTTTTCGAATGTAAACCGGATTGGATCAAATATTTGGAGAGTACTACCGGATGAGGATCGGACTGGATTACATAATGAAAATAACGGGCTGGATTTCGATCGCAAAAATATCCGATCCGTTCAACACCAGTGGACACGCAGTTTGTTGACATATTTGAAGTTGTCACGGTGATTTGGGTAGAGAGTTATGAAATTGCTAGATAAGTTGACAATCTTCTGCCTTTCGTCTCGAACCGCAAGTGATGTGATGGAGAAAAAAGTCAGCTAAACTTTTGAAGAATGCGGACTTGTGCTGAGAAAACCTTTTAGCCAGTAATGTCAAGGAATAATATTTGCAGTGAGTTACAACAACCAAGGCACTTGAGTAAGTGTCAGTGTGAGACAAAAGAAACATGTAAGCGAGAAACAACCAGAGGCAAAATGAAGACAATTAAAGAAAACAAGTACAGGGAGGAAAATGTTAATATAATAGTACAGAAGCACAAATTTTAAGTCAAATACATTTAAATAATAACAAATAATAACGTAACACAGATGATGGCGGGCAAGCAATGGTTACAGAGGTGAGGTAAATGTACAGATGAGCAGGTGAAGCATGCATGTGAGAGAAGTAAGCAACAATAATGGTCATGAGGCAGAGAGTAATGCAATAAACGTGAAATTTTGTAACAAAAGCACGTAGCAAGGACAGAGAACAATGTTTCACCACACAAATGGCCTCAGGAGTTTCAAGCGAAGTGAGATATGTCACAGCGCTGTGTTTGCATCATAGGCCTTGTGGATGTCAGGATAGCTAAAAGGCAGTGTCAATTTGCCGCCAACATGGCAGCAGCAAAAGGCTTGGTAGAAAGGAAATAAATGTAACTAAAAGATAAACCTACAACCTGACCCTAATCCTAACCCTAGCCTAACCCTAAGCTAACCTAATGCTAAGCTAACACTAACCTAACCTTAAGCAAACCCAAATTCTAACCTAATCCTCACCCTAACCTAACAACACTAACCCCTAAACGTAACACGTAAGCAGAGCCTGAAAAAAGCAAAGAAAAAAATCGTAAGTCGTCAAGGCGAGAGTCGAACTGAAAATCATTGGAATAGCAGCCGTAACACCTAACCGTTGCACCACAAGCAGGACAGCGTTTTCTTGACAAAGTAACCTTTTTCTTTGTATTACGTCATGTCACGAGACCGAATCTTCGACTGTCGGCACAATAGCTCCAGCTAATCTGTTGCCAGCAGAATATTGCCAGCAAAATAGACACCACCTAGCTAAAAAGGGAGAGCAGAACAACACTGCACAAAGACAAAGAGTTAACAGAAAGCATAAAAGCATACAAAAGACAATAAAGCTCACGGAATACGCAAACAGTTGGAAGGCAACAGGTATTCATTGAACAGAGGCAAGTGGCGGGCAGGAACATTGTTTAATACACTGAGGATGGCTAAAACCAGATCAAACTTCCACACAAGACAGGCTAATATGCTGTCAGGTTTCCCTGTGACCATGGACAGGTGCTGGTGGAGCCAATGTTGCTCCCTCTCCCTGCCATCACCTGAGATGTCAGCAAGTTTCTTTGTAAAACAGCTCAAAAATTGGGCAGTGGCCTTGCCATACACACAAGTGGTTTTGATTGCAACTGGTTGAAAGTAATAATTGTTGAGGATATCATTGTATTTTTGACATTTGTTGGTCTCAGCGTCAGTTGCTACACTGCCTGGTATAGCGGCATTGAGTATGTAGTGGCTTTCAGCAAAGGTGTCCACAACTTTTGCGTCCCATACAAGGCTCCTGCCCTTGTACCAAGGGTTCAGAATCAAACCATCTGGCCTTCTATCCCTGGTCAAGCTAATGGGCTCTAAGACAGAGGGAAGACTAATGCGGGTCAGTGACGATGGAGTTGATGGCCGAATGTCTGGGGAAGCGGCCCATATTCTCAATGCAGAAGAGGCCATGAAGCCCCAGTTTGTCAACAAATTTTCCACAGCGGCATTCCATGCTTTCAATGTGAAGAACCACATAAATTGTGAGGAAGTAACACAATTACCCACGGACCATAATGGAGTACCATTGTTGTATGTAGGCAGTAGCTATAGGTCCACCAGCGGACCTTCATTTTTGAAAACTTATTTGTCTGCCACCTGTAACATGCAAGTAATGCACATCGAGTATGCAGTAGACTGCACTACGCTTGGTACAACCGTGCTAAACCCTAAAAGCCAAACCCTAATCTGTAAGCTGTAAACCTAAGCCCTAAATTTTTCATCTGAACAGAAGACAGTGGCTATAGATATGCCTGTGGATCTTGAAATTTGAAAACTTCTTAATACGCCACCTGTGACGTAACAGTAACGCACAACAAGAGTGCAGTAGGCTTGGTGGAAACGAACTAAACGTTAAAGATAGACCCTAAACAATTTGCAATGCACTAATGATGATAACAGGAGTTATCAAAACGTTTGCAGTATGTCGTTTGTATCGTTTTCATTGGCCATCTTTTTCATTATAACCCTGACCTTAACCCTAACAGTAGCCCTAATCTAATCTAACCTAACGCTAACTTTAACCTAATGCTAACCTAATCCTAACCTAACACTAACCCCTAAAGGTAACACGTAAGCCTGAAAAAATGTAAAAAAAAGCCGGCAAGGTGAGAGTCGAACAAAAAACCATTGGCATAGCAGCCGTAATGCATAATCCCTAGGTTACAGATCCACGCTCTTTGAATGATAAACTGACCCTTTTATTTTAATTGCATCAGGCCAGGTGCATCCCTAGTCACTTACTTTGAAAAAAGTAAAGTAAAACCGGTTCCATGAAAAGTGCAACCACTACTACCAAAATGAAAGGCGCCATGGTGAGAGCTGACCTGAAAACAGTTCGCACAGCAGAGTAGATGCATCCGTTCCACTACCATGCCAGTTCCGCTAAAGCAGTGGTACCCGAACTTGTTCGAGCCGTTACCCAAATCATGGTAGCAGTTATGTCTTATTACCCTCAATAATTCACAGTGTTCGCTCATAACACAGAACAACATTGTTGTTTTAGTTCTGCATTACCCCTGAAGAATTGCATATTGTCGCTAGGGGCAATTTTTTCCCACTTTGGGAACCAGTGCACTAGAGTAACAAACTCAGCATTTTATTCGAAGAGCGTCATCGCTGGCTAACCTATAGCCACTTCCTTGCATGATGTATGTCCTACCAGGCACATGTTGTATGAACAAAGATTTACCTTATTTAGGAAAATCATACTTTTTATATTTTTGTCAAAATTTAGCTATTTTTTGCCAAAAGTGCTAGATAGTCAATCAAAGGCTCTAAAGACTTGGCTTCTGGCCTAATTTCCATAAAACGTTGAGTGAAAAGTTGGCCCATTGGGTCGATGACCATGGCCCAATAAAGTGAGGAAAAAACCTAACCCTTGTTCTGATGTAACATACAAAAACCCTAGAAAATATATTGTGGAATGTTTGTTTTCAACATGTCAGATTAACCGCATTCTTTAGCCTGCTGGAGATGAATGATGAAGAATTTAAAATGTTAGAAATATAGCCGTCTACACTCTGATATTACATGAGTCGGTTTCCTAAGTAGTAAATTCCAAAAAACCCTTAAAAGGTTGAAGGGCAGACAAAGTATTTGCCATTGTGCAAAGTGTTGCAACCTCTCGGTTAGCATGGACTTGCATATGCGATACACTACAAAAGGGTGTGTGCTAAGAATAGCATCCATGTACTGTATGTATGGTGTTGCAACCACTCTGCTGGCATTGTGCTGAAATGCGCAGTTCACCACGAATGGAATGCACATGAAGAAAAACACCATATATATGTGGCATGAACAAGCAATAATAGAGTGATCTCATTGGGTGATCTCTATTGTTGCTTGCTGCCAGTGTAAAGCTTTGAGCACATGCCACTCGGGCTTTCCGATTGCAACAAAATGGTGCTGTAACCAGGATGTGAAGTTGTGCCAAGTGCAGCCTTCACAAAAAGAACGTGCGATCGGTGCAGTTCGTTGTAAAAAGGAGGGGATGTTGTTGCAACCACTCCGCTGGCGTAGCGCTGAAATGCGTGGTTCACCACGAACAGAATGCGCGTGAAGAAAAACACCATATATATGTGGCGTGAACAAGCAATAATAGAGTGATCTTGTCAGGTGATCTCTATTGCTTGCTGCCAGTGTGAAGCTTTGCGCACATGCTGCTCGGGCTTTCCGATTGCAACAGTGGCAAAAACAAGTGATAATAGCCTGACTTAGTGCGTGGCCTATAGTAACACTTCTGATCCTGGTGAACAGTTGATTGTACTTTCTAATGGTGGTGAATAGAGTGATCTCTATTGTAACTTGTTGCCACAGTATGAAGTTTTGCGCACTTGCCATTCATGCTCTCTAATCGCAACAAGAAGAAGAGGAAAGGAATGCAACATTATATTTCAGTGGGCATGTCAAGTTGTGACTGATTTTAGCAAAAGGTGTAGCTGTTAAATTTTTTACCAAGACAATTTGATTTTATTCATAGACAAAACCCTAGTCTAATCACGAGGTATTAAGTTTTGGCATGTACTCACAAATTCTTGCAACATATATAATGTACAACACTATAAAAGCACATTAAAAGAGGTTGAGTTTGATATGCACAAATGATTTAATGTTACAGGAATGAAAATTACTAATTGAAAAAAATTAAGACTGTAAGTGAAGACTTTCTTTGTTTTGCTTGTTTCATGCCAACAGGAAATAATTTGAATTTGTTAAGCCTAGAAGTATGAAATCTGTAACACTGTAAAATAAGCCATTAGAGTCCTACATAGGTTAAATCTTTTTGTCCATTCCCGTCCCGCAACCACAAAATGTAAGCCCACCCTGTACCTGCAGTAATTTAGTGAATCTTGTCTGCTCACACCCCATACCTGCTGACTTCTAATATGTACCTGCCCTGTACACCCATCCCACCAAGCACTGTTTCTGTCCCAAACCCACACATGTCACTGTGTGCCTAAAAACCACTGCAACATGTTTCATTGCTAGCGGCAATTTATTCAGTGGTTCATTCGAAAGGCAGCAGAAGCTTTTAAAAAAACACTATAAACTAAAACTATGAAACCTTTCAGTCAACCTTGAGCACTTTGTAAGTTTCAAGATCACTGTTGAAAAAAGGTGTTATTCACTGACAAACTCTTCAAATTTGACAAACTCTTTAAATTTGCTTTTCTGTTATTCATGACATGCCCAGCCACATTCAACTCTCATTCAGTAGCAATGCTACTTGCAATCATGCAGAACATATTTCTTGCAAGATAACGAAGAGAGCTGGAAACTCCAAGCTGTGATCTCACCACCACTGGAGAATGTTCGCTACACCCTTGTACCACAAGCTCTCTATAGCATTGAATTTCTTGCTCATGTCAATTTGACATGCATAAGGTCAACATTCAGTTACTCACATAAATAATTTCTTATCCCGTGCCTGACCCATCCTGCACCAAGCTCAACTTGCATCAGCCCCACACACATAGCTCTGCGGTTTTCCACACCTACCCTGCAAATGCAGTAACTATAATCTGAACCGGTCAACCCACCTCATGCAAGACTATAAGTTATATAATCAACTAGTGCCTTGGTTAACACTTTCAGTACTGGTTGTTTGCACTATGAAAGCAAAGTGGATACTAGACAGTTTTTGAGAGTTTACTGTGCTTAGGTTAATTTCATACACCTTGTAATCTATAAGCCCAAACAAGTGCTTCAAATATTAAATCTGCTAGTTTCTTCATGTTTTTTTATATACATGTACAAACTTTCAAGAGGAAAACATTACAGATGGAACCCAATAGAAGCCAAGTTCATATTTGTACATAGCCACGTATTTGCTATGCAAGAACTCATTCTGTGTAGGTGTGTATGCTGGTAATGAATGTGTTAAAGAAGTGCCAAGTTGGCAGTACCCTAGATCTAAGTCTTGATGTTTGTTGAATGTAAATACAGTATCGCAAAATTTGAATTCATAAGCTGAACCACCTAAGTGACCTATACTTTTCAAAATAAATATTCCTGCTGCTTGTATTTGTAAAAAATGAATATTGTTGTATGGGCTGTATACTCAAAAAAGAGTATAAATTGTTTTGATAAATGACCTCTTTTTCAATAGTTGTTTTGATTAGGTTATCTTTTTTGTAGTTTGTGTTATGATATGGTAAATAATGAATATTGATATTGTTGGTCGTATTCGGCCTCCAGTACCTGGGGAAGGTCAACAAAACTTAATTGTAACAGATGGAAAAAGAGTTTTCTCACAGCAGGGAGGAGCTTCTCACAGGTAACCTTACTGTGTAAACAACAGAAGTTGGCTGTAAAGTTGTTAGTTTTATAATGAACTTTTAAAGGCAAGTAGAATACAAACGCAAAAGACACTGTTGCAGCTTAAATTTTTGAGAGCAACACTTCTTGTGTGAAACAAGGATTACTTTAATTGCAAACAAGGAAACTGTCTTTTGACAATTTTTTAGTTTTACAATTGACTGTGAACATCTAATGCTTTGAATATATATATGTTTTGTTATTACCTTTGTAAAAAATTGTGGATTAATAAACCATTTCATGTGATTTACTTCTTCTTGTTTTAGCCTTTTAATATTATGTTTAAATAATAGCAAGTAACTATCATAAAAAAGACCTAGTTTTGTTTGGTCAGGAAGAGAGCTAAAAAGTTATCTCAATCATCAAGTTGGAATTATACATGACAAATCCTAAAGCAAAGTAATACTGATTAAAACACCTTTCTTGTTGGGCGCTAAACATTCCCAGTAGTGTAACTGCTGCAAAACCTGCTGTCAAAGGAAAGGAAGTGTAGCTAATATTTAAGCACATTATCAACTAGATCCTAACAAAGATGCTATGTGGAAAGTTGGAAAACATAGACCCAGTTTTTCATAAAATCTTGTGACTCTTGCAAAAGCATTACCCATCTTCTTGACCACATTTCAACTAAAACACCATGTTATTTTTGTTTTTTTTTATAGAAAAATGGTCTTTAAAGTAGCTTGGTATGCAAAAAATAGACATTTAAAAACTGAAAAGTTGTTATAGTTTTTCTGAAGTGAGTTCTGTTCATCATTTTTGATAAACCAACTGTTTATCATTTTTGTAAAAGTTATTTTTGGTTATCATAGGATCTAACCAGCTTTCTGTGTAAGTTTATGCATTCCTCACCTCATAAACCTTCTAAATTCTGGTTTCTGATTGTCATGTAGTAACTGCCAAAGAGATAATTGTAAATAAAGGCAGATGCAGCTATCATTTCTCATTATTAACACTTTGGTTGCTGGTGTACAAATATATCATACCTGGAAATCAGGGAGAACTTAGGATTATTTGGTTGACTTACCAGTCACATAGCTCCTCAGCGGATTGCGCTAGAGAGCTGTTCAAACCCTCCAAAGACTCGGGAAGTCTTTGCCTGCAATGAAAAAAATTTTTTGGTTTTGGGTTTCAGGTTTTTTGTGAGTGACGTCATAAGTGAGGTAGGTTTTTCGCCATTTGGCTCGTGTTACCTGAACCTAGGCCCAACCGCTAGATGGAAGTATTTCACTCAAATTTTCATTGGTAACTAGGTTAGAATCCGAGTCTTTTGAGTCCTTGATCAACTTTCTATTGTTTCTGGTTCAAAAGTTATGATTTAAAATAAACAAAATAAGTAAATATCTAATGAGTAAATTAATTACTAATTTTGTTGTTTTTAGGTCATAACTTTTGAACTCGAAACCCAAGCAAGTCATTCAAAGTATCAAAAGACTTGGATTATATAGTCTTGTTTCCAATAAAAACTTCAGCGAAATACCATCTAGCGGTTTGGGCCTAGGGGCCAGATGAAGAGGGCCAAAAGGCCTAAAACTACTCCACTTATGACGTTACTCACAAAAAATCCAAAACCGAAAACCAAAAAATTTTTTTTTCATTGCAGACGTGAAAATTTGCGAAGTCTTTTGAGGGTTTGAACAGCCCTCTAGCGCTTACGGCGCCAGAGATATTCCCATGCAAAGTGCTGATTTTAGGCTGAAAACATACCGGAAGCCAATGTGTTAAGGATGTAATATGGAGTGTTGCATGTATTTGTTACATATTATAACTGGTAATTTTTTTAAGTTTTCAGATTCTTTATCAGTCAGATGCCACAAACCAAGAGCTGTTTACTAAAACTGTTCAACCACTCCTTGATTTGTTTATTGCTGGTTTTAACACCTGCATGTTGGTTTATGGTGAAAGTGGTGAGTGCGTTTATTGTGTAGCACAGAAGATTGAATTGATTTTTAGATTTTAAAATTGTAGCTGTACACTGATTCTGATGTTGTAAAATAAGATAGAAGCAAAGCAGTTATATTACTCTTCAAAAATGTGATGAAGCAAGTTGATGGTTTAATTATGTAAGACAAGTTCTGCACAATAAGGAAATGCTTTTTTAAGTCTATTGATTGCTCATTGCATGGGTGAGGTCTCTCATAAGTAAAACTATTCATTTCCTATGTGACATAATCACAGTTATGCAGCATACCATGCTAAAAGATGCTGGCAGACAAAAAATGATAAAGAATTCTTAAGATGGCACAGTGAACCATCATGACGGTAGCAAGTATTTGTCCCCTAACACACAGGTCTGACTAAAGTTTGTTACAAAATGATTTGAGAGACTGTTAAATTTGTCTGATAATATTGCAAGGTTTTCAATGATAAAACCTTAGCCTCATTTTATTTGAGATTTTTTAGGAGATAAAATCAATACTTCAGAAGCAACATTCACAAATTAAAATTGAGAAATTGCTAAAAAGCATATTATATTAAAGCCACTAAACTTTCTCAGGAAAGATTGTTTACATCATTTGCCCCAAGTAATTAGGTGAACTAAAAACAAGTTTCCATTGCAGTTACACAGAAAAGACTATAATATTGAATTACAAACATAATTTGAAGTTTGAATCTTTGCTTGTTTCACCAATTGTGTTAGATATCTCTTGCTCAAAACTGCTTGTCTTTTTGGTACAGCTATGGTGATTAAAAACAAAAGTGCAAAAAGCAATCATTTGTACAAAATTATGTTGGATGCTTCAAAATCAATTGGTGTCATGGTCAGCAAGATCCAGTAATGAAACTCTGAGCATTATAACATGTAGCATTTGGGTGATGTTATTGTGTACACAAAAAGGAGAGAAACTGTGGTTTTAAGCTGTTATTGTGAGGGAAAATGACCACACCAAAAATTGGTGCTGGCTGACTTGAAGATTTAATTAATACAGTGGAGCAATTGATGTACTCCATGGTGTAATAACAGGCACCTGATTTTTTTGTATAATCCAAAGCATTTCCAATGACTGCAAAAGCCAAACATATTGGTGTATCGAAAGCTATTTTGGCTTCTGCTATTGCTTGGAATTGCAAATTTCTAGTATATATTACTTTATTTCAAACAACATCTGTTATTTGGGAAGTGAGATCAAACATATAGAGAAAATTGTAAGTTCATTGCTGAAAAAATGCAATTTTAGGTAATAGGCAGTGTTGATTAACACACTGCAACCATTCTGCTATGCACCTGCTTTTCCACATGATGCTTCTGCATCCCTCTGGTTCTAAAATCAGGATATTTGATGCCTTGTTTAGAAACAATGTGTATAGTTTTGTTCAACAACGTGCATTTTCATTTATTTTTGTCACCAGATGACTCCAAAGATCTGATGCTTTTCACAAATCTTCATTTTTCCTCCACTATTAACACTCCTGTATCACAGTGACCACTTGCAGTAATTGCTGGTGCATTGTTTCAGTGTTTGTTTTTCTTCAGTAATGCCTGTGCATAGCAACCAAAACCTTCCATGTGCAACGTGGTGCCTCAGGATTTCTGTATTTTCCTGTGATTCCTTTATCACACCCAACATGTCAACAATGTGTGCAAGCCCAACACATAAAAAAGTGAATATATGAAACTAGTAAAATACCAACTGCCAAATCTTGCTTTACTTTCAGTGAAAGCAAATGTTTGTCACAAAAGATTTGTAGAAATCCATCAGAGGCAGTGCCAAGGTGCTTTTGTGCGCCGCTGAGAGTCCCCATCCAACTTTTTTAGCAGTCTACTTCAAAATCTGATGTTAAAATGGCTTCATTTCTCTCCCACTGCCAGATTCCTGTATGACAATGAGCGAATGCAGGAATGATGTTTTAGTGTTTTGCTTCTCTCTCAGTATTTGACTGTGTTTTCTGCTAACACCTAATCTGTAATGCATTACGACAAAACATTTTTGTGTTCCCATGTTATTCGGTTACCTTTGTGATATGGACAATGAGTCTGATTCACACAAGCATATAAATACTAAACAAAAGTGAACTGATCAAGCTTTTTCAAAGAAAAAACATTTTTCAAAAGTGACATTGAGTTTTTGATTGTCTGATATGTTTGTGTAAATACATAACCTACTTGTCCAAGTTCCATGTTGGAATATTTTCAATAGTTTCTGTTAAGTAACACTTATAAGGCTGGCAAGTTTTCCCAATATTCCAGAAGGTTGCAACTTGAAACAAGGTTGCCAAATGTCTTGCTCTACAGTAAACATATTTGGAAAAAAATTTTGTGGTATCAGTTATTACCTGACAGATGTTGAGAAGCACTCTTCTTTATGTTGAACTGCTCTCACTGAGTTGAATCATCATATTTGTAAACCATTGTAAGGGCTTTATTGTGTTTTCACCTACTTTACAAAAACGTTTTACTAGAATCTACCTCATTTTTTAGTGTGGTACTGCTATCCCATGTCATTGACTGTGAAAATAGTCCTGTTGATAGCAGTCAATGCTATGGCCCATCCCGTCATTGGTGATGATGAGCTCGGTGCATTGAGCTGATGATGATGAGCTTGGTGCTTCTCCAGTTTATCTGTGTAGTTTGTGGCTGACAATTGCAGTCAGTTATGTCTGGCAAAGGTGGTATAATTATTTTATTTTGAACTATGTTGAGCAGTTTCTTATCAGTGAAATCATTTTTTTTTTTTTATTGAAACTATGTTTGTTTGCAGGCAGTGGCAAAGCCTTCACTTCTGTTGGTATTCAAGGTGGGGCACAACCTGGCATTATTCAGCAAGCAATCACATATGTTACAGCCAATGTACAGCAGCAAAATGCACAAAATCCAGGTAGATGATAGTGTTGTGCTGCTACGCAAATCCTTTGTTCAGTTTTCATTAAAAGATGTACTTAACTTTTGTTGTTTTTTTGTTCATGTTTGCAACACAGTGCCAAAGCACTGAGAAGTTTTCAGTGTTGCCAAAAGTAGCATGTGTTGCAGTTGACTGCATCGCCTTGAACTACTGAGGCAAGCACAAGAGAAAGATGGCAATTCGGGGCATTAACTAAGAGGAAAGCAACCAGCAGCAAAAGAGCTCCCTCGACGAGTTCACTCTACTACTACTAGGTTGCACTATCATTGTATAGGGATAAGTGAGCTACGATAATTCGCTTGTGGTGACTATCACAGTGACTTGTAACTTATGGGCACCATCTAGCAGTGACCATTTATTTACATGTGGCGCCATCTCCAGAACGCCACACATGGTACTGATGTAATTGATTGAGTTTGGTGTGAAGGGATTTTATGATGCAGTGTAACCACAAGGATACACCATTCAAACCAGTTTGAGAAATCTTGGATATGATATTAAGAGCAATGACATTTTCTTGCATGGTTTCCAAGATTTTTTTCAGTTCAACCAGATGCACGTAAAATGCAATTCAATAGTTTGTTTTACTTATCAAGCCTGTGGTGACATTATGTATTACCATCTTTTAGCACGTTTTGCGAATCTAATCAAAAGTGTGAGTTTTCAACTGACACTTCTGCTTGCAACACCGTTCTGGTTTGGTTCAACCTTCTGTTATTATTCTCATGAAATTGTTTTAATTTGGCATTTTGTGCATGATTTCGTAGATTTGTAGCAATGTGTGTTAATCGCCACACATGGTTTTATGTTTGTATGATGTGCGCACGTTGCACCAGTACCAACTTTCAGGGCTGAACCTAGCTGGTGCGGGCAGAGCCATATCAGTTGCACTCCATACCCCCAATTGGGGCTCCGACGCTGTAACAGAGGACCATAATTCAGTCCAGTCACCACTTAGTCCCTCAACGAAAGCTTCGACCCCAAATTGAAATATAAAGCACTAGAAATCAGTGAAGTTGGGGGGCACTTTGCAAGAAAAGTGCTTACGCATTACGGTTACTTTGGGCCCCTTTGTAAGCAAGGTATTTGCACGTTACAACTGCTGTTGGGGCTCCCTTTGAAAGCAAAGTAGCCTACTTATATATTACAGTTGCTGTTGGGCCCACTTGAAAGCAAGGCACTTTACACATTACAGTTGCTATTGTGGTCCCTTTGAAAGCAAAGTACGTACACAATGCAGTTGCAGTTGGGCACCCTTGTAAAACAGAGTACGTGCGCATTACAGTTGTTGTTGGGGGCGCCTTTGAAAGCAGAGTAGCCTGCTTACACATGGCAGTGGCTCTTGGGGGCTGCTTTAAAGGCAGAGTACTGAATTATGATGTGGTTAGGAAAATATCATATGAGCGGATAATAAACTTTTCATCAAAAATTAGGAGTATTTATGCTCAAAATACCTTGAGGGGGGCCCCTAAAAAGGGGTGGGTGGGCGAGGCTGTATGCAACCTGACAATGAGCTTATATGAGAATATGAAACCGATTGAACACATTCTGCTTCATCTGATATGTGTACTTTGTCACCTGATGTGCGCATGTAAACGCTGTATTGTAAAGTTATCCTTATATTATTTAACGCATTGAAGTTGCTGATGAATTTATCACTTCAAAAAACACACATTTAAAACGCGAGTTTTCATAATTATACCTAGACACCCAGGTCGACTAAAAAAAACAGATCTGGATGGAAAAAAAACCTCACTGGGAGCCCTGGTCACATGCGGCAAAACGCTACTAACGAACTTGAAGTGAACATTTGAAGTTTTATTGCCGTGTTATTGTTACGGAATAAAGACCGAGAGTACAACAATCCGCTAGCAAGTTTCGCAACCTGCCTTTCCAGGCAAAGGATTGGACATGCGCGAACTGCGCAATTGCGCTAAGCGTTTCGGGGGCCTCACGGTCGGGAGTTTGCCCTGATGGGCCTCGCTTTCATTTGTTCGGCCCTGCCCACATGCCTAGTTGTATACGTCCAGAAGTCAGACTTCTACTAGATCAACGTGTTTTATGTAGTAATTGTTGTAAAAGAATGTACTATGTCTAGTCCAGCTAGTCTTCTCTTACTTTGTACATAGCAGCAAGATACCTTTGGTGCTTATGAGTTACGACCAGTTAACACATTTGCGCAGACTGCTGTTCAGACAGCCAGATGGAGTTAGTTGTGTAGTTAGAGCAGTGCTCCGCAACATTTTTTCACTCACGGCACATTTAACCACTTTCCAGACTTTTGCGGCACACCTCGACCACTAATGTAAAAACAATGCACTTCACGATTTATTCTGAGTTATTTCGGCTTGTTTTATTGAGCACAATCGCTGTACGTTCGGCTCAATATTTGAAAGACCAACTCGAAGTTATCCATAAACTTCTTTTAAGCATGGATCGTTTATCATTTTTGATCAATAACAACGACAGATCAACTTTGTTCACATAAAATATGTAGTGCAAAACTGAAGAAGAATTTCAATAGCCACTTTCGAAATTCGCTTATCTACCTCATCAATACAAATCCAAAACTCCTCAAGTGGAACATCGCTGAATTTTACTCCCGAGTTCTGTCATTTCGTTGTTCAATAATGTTTTTTCAAACAGGCAAGGGTAATTCTTATGTTGGCATTTCAACATTAGCCGAAAAAGGATTTCGGATCCAACCATAATGGTCATATCTCTGATGTGAAAAAAGCTAAGTGTTCTTGGGCAAAATCCGACTCAAATTCTTTGTCAATAGTTCTATTTTGATTGTTTCATGGAAACATTTCCAGTGATCCTCGTGTAACTCAGTTTTCCAGAGTACTATTTTCTGTTTAAAACCTTTTAACTTGTCAGAACGCGTCAGTACAGTTTAATTTTTTCCTTGTATTTTAAAATTGACTTAATTCAAGTGTTCATATATGTCGGTCATTTATGCAAGTTTAGCAATCCAACGATTATCTGGTGTTTGTGCAGATGATGGTTGTTCTGACTCACGAACTGACCTATTTCATGTCGGAGCTCGAAAAGTTTTGAATATTTGGTAGTCAAGTCTCATAACGGCTTCGCTCCTGTAAGACCGACGAGTATGCTTCACAACACTGCCATGACAAACAATGGACAAAAAATAGCCTTATATTGCGAATTTTGTTTTCAGTGCCGTTTACGTTTATGTACCTGGACAATTACATCTTGGGGAAATTCGTAATTCAAATCTAACTTACGTGGACCTTTCGCGATTAAAAAATCTCGCTGTTCAATGCGGCGCGGGGTCCAATGTAGCTGCATCTCGGCTTAAGGCCGACCCTGCCTACATTCTTCGTCACTTTCAGCCAATCAAAACGGTTCTTCACATGAGTAGACACCTTAGTTAGTTTCTTGACTTTTGAAGTTTTGTTTAGAATCATCGTTTTCAACTTCAGATGCTACTGAAGGTCTTCCTAGTGGTGAGCGCGGCAGGCTTTTGATGTATCACTATGAGGTGTACAACGAGATTGTGAAAGATTTAATGGCCGCCAGAGGCTCACTGTCAGGTAAAATGTAACAAAACATTCAACTGCGTTTGCGTCGTACTTCTAGGAGACTTTTTCCGAATCTTGTTGCTGAAGAATAGTGTTGTTGCATTGCTGTTCAGGTCGAAACGGATTGATGCCATTGGAGATTCAGTATACTGCAGAACGCGGAATGCATGTAAAAAACCTGCAATTTGAGATTTGTAGAAATCCGTCGGAGGCAGTGTCAAGTAGGTTACTAAATAGTATGGGAATGCTACGTTGAATCGTTTCAGAAATGTCACATTATGTTATTGTCGATTGTGTTCTGAAACTAGAGCCGTTGTAACTCGCTTATGTTTAAGTTACGCGTTGTTTGTGCCGAGGTTGGTGATGCTCGAGATTTACTAGCTGATCTTCTTGCGAGCAGGTTTTTGGCAAGCTTGGCTTTCAAGAACCTCTGCCACAACAGATTTTGGGTCTGCCAGTCACTTCGCCTCATACATTTTCCAGCTCGAGCTGTTTATGGTCAGTGGTCTTGCTTTTATTATTACTAGGTTTATTGTTATTTTTACTGTGTGCGATCCTTGTCACGTGATCTGGCTTTCAATCCCTGAATTTTGAAATAAAGAAATCAACTAGCAAGAGATTTTCAGGACCTTTGAGAGAAAATAACGTACCAAGGACCTAACGAATGTATCGGGCCCTCGCCAGGAAGATTTGGTCATAGCGTAGTGTTACTTGAAATCGATTTCTCATTGAAAATTTTGCTAATTGCTCCCGTATGGATAGTGGTTGCTTGTGTTAGATCAGTGTTTCCCAACATTTTAGGCTTACGGCACCCTACAGACAGAAAATATAATTTGCGGCACCCAGTAGAGAGCCCATAGCCATTTGCTTTAAAGTTTTATAACATTTTGAAACTAGTATATATTGAAAAACGCATTAGCTTGCGGCACCCCTGAGGATCTTAAATGGCACCCTAGGGTACCGCGGCACCCCGGTTAGGAACCACTGAGTTAGATGATTGTAATGGATAGAGCTAGGCCGATACCGATGTTTTTCATTTTTAAGTGCCTATAATCGATAGTTTCATTACTCAAACCACGGTTGAAAGACATTACAGTGCATTTTTGTCTTCAGTATGCAGGCCACACAAACAAATGGAATAATTACACAAGTTACAAATGAAAGAGTTGATTACGATAAGTTAGGAACATATTACCGTGTTACATCGAATTCCGCGCAAACCTAGGTCACTAAAACAGCCAACCACCACAGCACGTACCCTGATTTGTTCGTAGACGGTCATCTGCGTACCGCACAAAAACCTGCATGCGAATGTTACGTCATAGAGGTCATTAAACACCGGCCACAGTAGGGAACCTTTACCAGTGGCGGATCCATAGCAGGCGTTTGGGGAGCAGTCATATAGAGGGGCGTCAAAAAGGTCTTTACTTGTTTATATGTCCAAGGTTGTCTGCAATAATTGTTGGGTATCAGACAAAAGTGGATACCTTTTGTATGCCAAGAAAGTGGCTATTTCTGTTGGTCGAATCTTTTAGGGAATAACCACAGTTCAAAAGTGCTTTACATCATTAATTCAGAAAATGTTTGAAGGGGGTCTCGGAAGATGGACCTCATTTTTCACGAGCTACACAACTGAGAACACTGTTGGCGTCCCAAACAATCTCTTAAATCTACAGAAAGTATTTGAAGGATACACCCTAAAGCATGCTGCGTGCTAGTGTTTGACACTGTTTTGGCTATCCGTAGATCAGAAAAAATATTGGCTGTCACGTAGTCCCAACCTGTTCACAAGAAGAATGGTTCTTCTTACACTTGGAAGCGACAACTTAAGTCACACGATAGGTGTCTAATGAATAGCTAAATGATGGTCACGTTTCCAGACGAAGTTTGTGCAGTTACATGTACATGAAAGGCATATTTATTGCTCAAGCGACAAAAACAAAATATGAACGAAAGCCGTTTGCTTTGACACTGTTCAGCAGAAGTGGGAGAAGGTGGGTTGAGACCCCAAATTCACAATTAATACCTCCTATCTCAAGCTTCAGTCTCCCCGATAATGACATTTTCCAATTCAATATATACTGCTACGAAGCCACCCAAACAAACTAATGGCCACCCCCAGTGCCGTTGATCTGGCGATGGATTGCTTCTATCCAGGCCAGCAAATACAAGTGAGAATCAGCCTGCAACCAAATCAAAAGCACGAATCTTTACCAATACCACAGTCGCCAGTAAAAAACTTACATTGTGCACCAAAAGATTGCTTTTCTGATTAAATTTGTGTGTTGTAAGCGGAATGATGTAACCAATAAACTAAGCGTTTTGCCGTCGGTTGCAGATTTCGTTAACCATGTCAAATTTGACTTCCGGTGGCCGGCCTGAGCTGTCTACGGGCTTGCACTTGCAACAAAGGGATCAAAACCACATAGCCATCAGTCACTGTTGCCAAGCGCGTAGCCAGGTGTGGGCGAAAGGCGCTGAGCTTATGGCGCACGCTCAATGCGTTTTTGCCAGATAGCGTCAAGTTGTTTCCAACGTACGTCTATAGCTTTTTACACGCTGCATTATGGTTCAATCAGGGGCATGAGTTCCGCCAAGAAACTCGTCCACTCACTTTTATGTTGCAAAACGTCGATGCAGACATATTACGGAGTCACGGACTGCATTGGCAACAGCCCTGAAACTGATTTTTCGCTTTGGAGGCTTCTAAAACCTTGCGACAGTTATACGTTTTCCATATTGCATTCCTATTTTCACTGCTCCCTTACGTTTCAGGGCTGCCATTAGGCATTAAAGAAATAAACTTCAGCAAAACAGACCTATTTTGCCAGGGATATTTAAAAACTCCTGAAACATTTTTGCCAGTGATATCTAGAGTTTCTAAACATCCCTGACTTTTGCACAGGTCAAGGACAAATTGAGAACTGTGCAAGCAAAAGCGACCGCGTTTGTAATTACTTAATCTGAATAAGGCTGGGAAGTTCTCACGCGGGAACAAAATATCAGGACAGTAGTATTATTGCGAACCAACAGCGCTGTTGCTACTGTTCGATACTTAATAGAAGCGGGTAAAAGTCCGGCACGGAGCTCCTGAAGTTCAACGCAATGTGAAGCATTGTTTCGTTTAGAGTATTTTTATCTCTGTTTCGACTTGGATAGGCACTAAAAAGGGGCGCCATTCGCCAGGGCGTCTCAGACGTTTGGGGGGCAGTTGCCCCAAACACCACCCCCTGGATCCGCCACTGACCGTTATATTCGTCGAGCAGTCGACATACCATTTGCTCGATTTTAGAGAGGATTTTTGTCTCGATAAAACTCGTGTTTCCAATGATAGTAAAATAATAAGTCTACCCACTACGAATTCATTGTTTACCTACCGTGACTTTTCTCATGTTTCGTATTTGTGGAATAGCCTCCAATGTTTGATACTTTGAGCGTCGCTTTAGTCCATATCCCTTACGTTGTTCATTTCATCTCGCGCTTTTCCCGTGGAGGCCCTGGCCATAGAGCAGGTTGCAGTGTCTGAATGCTCTCATTCGATTTAGTACAACGCACAAGGTAGTTGCTTCGTCGGTTTTTGTTTTCGCGCACGCAATACCAGAAGAGCACCGAGAAGATTTCATGACTAAGTGGAAGACATATCCTCTAGTAGCAAACTGGCTTGTCGACAGATCACCACTAATAACCTTTTTAGTAATTAGGACATTTCAGTTGAAATAATCATTGAGGATTTCAAAAAATGCGAGTTTGCAATTGCAAGACATCGAATGGGACTTTGCAACACTTCCAAATAGGGTTTCAAAAATAGCTTTTTAATGAATTAAAAAAAACTGTATCTCTTCCTTTTTTGTACTTTCATTTGCAACAAAGTAAACTTTTGAAGTATTGATAAGTCACATCAGGAAAAACGAGAAAAACACACATTTGCAAACGACATTTTTTGGTTTCTCAGCATGATTTCATTTTGATTTGTGTGTCCATGTCCGTAAAGAAACGTACATTTTAGAAAACCATCTTCTTTCAGATTAGTAGCATATTTGAAATTAAGCATAATACACCTTCCAGACATACATCCACATAATTGACACTTTGATGAAACAAATAAAGATAATATTTTATTTGTGACTTGTAACCGATTTGGTTTCTTCAGCCATAAGTATAAGACATGAATGCTTTGTTGCTAATCCGCATTAACCTTTCCCCCCTTATTTAAACCCTTTTTTGAAAAATTATCTCGGTAGGTTTTTATCAAGTTGAAAAGACCTGCTGCAGATATTTAGCAAACTCTTTCTATTACTGCGGAAAATTTACGAGAGTGACTACTTGCGTTTAGTAGATTTGGTTTTACTCTGAATAAACAAAGACACATTCATATTGTAGATGTAGGAAAGCATTACATTTATTCACCAACCTACTAGCATTATAAAGAATTGTTTTGTGATGTTCAGTAAAAACACATGTTTTTGTTTGCAATCCGTTTTTCCTGAATTTCTGGTTTGGATTTTGGACTGCTGTTGAGTTGATTATGTCACCTAGAGATAATAAAGCAGGCAAATGGAATTTAATTGCGATTTTAGATACCCAAAACAACGAAGTTGCCCGTAACCCAACTTGTAATATAAACGACATGAAATTAGTTCATTTTTTATCACAAAGCTTATCTTCTTGCATTTTTAGGTATGCCCCAAAGCGATTGGTAGAAAAGCAATAAAACTGCAAACTGGATCTAGAGATGCTTTTCGGCTCTGAAAGCCTTTCAATCAATAAATGTTTTATCAGGGTTTTTTTAAGGAAAATGTCAGCTTCCCGCTATGGATCTGTAGGGACCCAATTTCACTGATTCTAGGGACCCGATGATAATTTTCTCTGATTCTAGATACCCGATTTGAAATTCTAGAGACCCGAATCGGGTCCCTAAAATACCTTTAAAAAAAACTGGTTTTATGATAAATAGCTGACAGTCGACTCAAAAATCGTTACAATTTTATTGTGAGAGACGGGCCCGAAGCCGCACGTGGGGCACGATTTCACATAAGAAATTTTACGATCAGTGCTTGGATATATTCAAGCAACCCTATGTCCGGAATTACCGATTGCTTCTATTTCTTTAGTGTACTGAAGTTCGCTGTTGCGCTGGTTTTCATTTACGACATATTTTGTTGTTGCCTTTCCTGGAACGATGTGTGAATACTGTCTTTCTGCCGCCGCGCATAGAGAAAACCTTGTTTTCAATTGTAGAAAACTTTACCCAAAGCGTTATTCAAGTTATATTTTTGTACCAGATGACGGATGAAAACCCGATGCCAAATCGTTCGACGTTTACAGTAATTAGACTTCCTGGTGCCGAGAAACTAGCGGAGGATCTGTCGCGGACGAGGATCAGGGAAGGGCCGATCCTTTCAAAGTCCATTGTTTCTTTTAACAAATTAACGGCTGACCTTGCTCGCCAGCAAGAACCTGAAAGAGTAGTAAGCTACAGGTAGTTTGATGAAAGACAAAATGTTTTCACAATTCAACGAATATTTGCTGTCTTTTGTGTCCATTAACTTTTCTGCATAGTGCACTATCTTTCAACCTCACCACTTTTTGGTTAAGGTCGGTCTGCATGCGATCACCTTTAACCTCGTAGGTTAAGTTGAGAAAGATAAACTGCGGCATGTCATAGTCCTTATACGGGTATATGTTGGTGAAAGAAATAGTTATATTGTTTCAAAATCTTGTTCACAATTCCTGTAATTTTGTCGCATTGTTTGATGGTGAGCGCATCGCGCATGAGGTCGGAATGTGCAAAAACCTCTTTGAATTCCAGTGATTCGAAACTAACTTCGTTGTTGGAGGACGTTCTGGGTGGAAATTGTAAAACACGAGTGATATGCTGCTTATCACCAGTCAACTCCCGACCTGACGTCTTAGCTGCTGTACTGGCGGGCTGCGGACTTCTGTCGCAAGTCAAGAATTACCCCATCATCAATGACTGTCTTGCACAGGTTTTTCACCATTTTTCGTATGATGTGGTTATAACGTAATCGAGTAATCGCATAGCATTTGCTGTTTAGGGCTACATGAAAAAGTGGGTATTTTGACTTGTGTTGTCAGAGTTTCCACGTGTGTCCCGCTTTGCATAGGAAAGCCGCATGCAGGCACTATAGCAAGAAGGTTCTGCTGCCGTGTAAACTCGTATACGGAAAAAAAAGGAAATCCGCAAAACTTTGCGTATTTGTTTCTATTGCGACTTTACAAGACGTTGAAGTAGGGGTGGGGAACCTATTTACTATCATGGGCCGCAAAAATCCATGAATATCATGAGCGGACCACAAAAATTTCCAACCTTACCTTATGCAAATTAATATAAAAAAGAACATTGCACATGTGTCTTTTTTTACTTACATAGTCAAATCCAACCTGTTTGGGTAACGAAAATTCTGAAGTGGGCCACATTAAATGGTCAAGCGAACCGAAGGTTAAATGGTCAAGCGAACCGCAGGTTCCCTCATCTAGCGTTAAACTTTGCGTTGATGTAATCTCAACCTGGACGTTTTATCCTTCAGAGTCATTAGTGAAATACCGGTTAACGCTGTGTTTGTTTACATTTTGTATATAATTGTTTTCTCCCCCATTCAACCGTTATCTCCTCCATATCTTCGTTTGCTTTGTGCAGAACCTTGTGACACAATACAGGACCCGCGCAAACAACTCATTGCAGTTCGGAGGTTTGGATGCCATAGCAGGTGCTAATCTGATGTCCAGACCAGATCTTCAGGATCAACTGATGAAGATGGCCAGCGACAACGTAAGTAATTTCTTAGGGCTAGGATCAGCTTTAATGGCGTACTGCAGGTAAGTTCTTGCAAACTTGTGTTACCTTACTTGCTCTTTGGTCTAATGTTTGCTGTGTGTTATGTATTTTATGCTAATTGTGCAGCGGAACTAAATGTTTTCGAAAAATGCGTGTAATTTTTCTTTTGATCACAGACGCAGCTTCGAGAAAGGAACGATCGTTTGTTTCAACGACTGGAGCAAATTCAAGACAAATTGACTGAAATCGCAAAATCTAAATCTGAACTTTCCGCGAAACTAGTCACTAGTGAAGAAGAGAAACTAAAGGTTGTGGTGCAACAATTTTTTAGAAAAACTTGAAGATCTTAGTCATTTTTTTCTGTCACGCTGTGATATTTCTACATTTTTCAATATCTTGAATGTCCATTTTTTTCCAGATTGCCTAAACCCTTTTGATATAACTTAGAGGTCTACATTGTACCACGTTTAAGTCTTTGATCTGGCGAAAATGTCATGATACAGTGTTTAGAATGCATTTGAAAACTTTGCTTATCTGAAAGCGTTTTTAATAATTCGCTTGCTCTGCGTACAGGTTTCAAAAGGATTGGTCGAACTACAATTAGAGAACAACAGATTGACAGAAGAGTACGAATCGGAAAATTTTGAGCTTAAGAACAAGGTTAAGATAAGAACTTTTTTTTTGTTTTTCATCGGATTTTTCTCATGATACATCAACATCATTTCTGCAAAACTCGATTTTCAAAGCTGAGTGCTTTACCGAGTTGAGGATTTTTGAATGTTTCCAGCCGTTGAAGTCGCTTGCGGTTTTACACTATACCAGTGGTTCCCAAACTTGTTCGAGCCGTTACCCAAATCAAGGCAGCGATTATGTCTTAATTACCCTCAATATTTCGCAGTGATAGCTCACAATATAGAACAACATTGTGGTTTTGGTTCCACATTACCCCCAAAAGAATCACATATTACCCCCAGGGGGTAATTTACCCCCTGTTTGGGAACCACTGCACTATACTGTGTCAATGTTTTTTCAGCATAGTTTGCACAGATCTGTTTCTTTAAGTGATTGCATTCTGCTGATCGTGGCCATTGAGATGTTTTGTAAGAACTTTGCATAATATTGCAGAAAATCTTCTTTCTACTTCAATTTGAAGCTCAAAAGTTGCAGATGCATTTTCTTTTCAACAAATTCGTTTTTTTCAGATTTTGACGTTAGAAAACCAACTCGTTGAGTTCGAACTGGAGAAGAACAAATTCGCCCGCAGTCATGATTTGTCCGCTGAGCACACGAAGCAGTTGGAAGAGAACAGGAAGATGATCGCCGATGAGTTTGTCGTTTTGAAAAAGAAGGCTATTAAACAGGAGAAGGAACTTGCAGAACAGGTGACAAGTGTAGTTTGGTTAGTAAAGTTGTTGTTCCACGAAAGCAACGATAGTTGATTAGAATGGATGGCTTTCAGGAATCTTTTGCGAAAAATTGCATGTCGCGTTTATTCGACAACCTTTGGTTGCGCATTACTCAGATGTGAGTGCACGAAAATAATACAGCGGTTTTGGTCTTTGGGATTGGTTGTTAGTTATAATCGTTTTCATCCCAACCCCACTGCACGTCGTCTAATGAGATACAAAAACCAGTTTTCACCGCAGCAAGTTAACCCCTACTCTGGGATATTTCCCGTATTTACAAGTTGTAGCAATGTAGCATGTCGCACCGCAACAAAAGTCAACGCCACTCAACTGTAAATTGTCATCGGATATAATTTATAAAAGTTAGCGGAAAACGAATTTGCAGCAGGTTATGAAAGTCTTATCATGACCGTGTTGTATGAACTTGGAGCAACTTCATACGATTTTTCCCTGCATCGATTGTTACGGTTGAAGACATTTTACCACTTCCTTTTTTGGTAATGCTGAAATGTTGGTGTAATTACGCAGATGCGTAAGAACGACGAACTCCGAACCGAACTCGGGCGACTGATCGAGACAGAAGCGGCGCTGTTAGATCTACGTGACAACGTGGAAAGGCGGCGTCAGGCGCACGAAGATGCGACGAAAGAACTCGAAAGAGCTCGCGGTGTGCTTCGGGAGGCGAATGTCCAGGCATCGACTAGTGACGAAGATCCGTTAGAGGCGCTGAAGGCCAGACGTGCTCAACTGCAACGTGACGCAATGAATAAGTCGGTGCGTTTCTTTCACATTGTGATTGTGAGGTCATCCGAGCGATTCTCGATGTCGTTGAGGGATATCGTTCTTATTGAATTTTGCCACTTAAATTTTTTAAGCTTAAAATGAGAAGAAAATTTCATTGGCTGGGATACGATCGGAAAATTTTCAAGTCGCATTGTTTCAAGGGTAAACAACATTCGCGTTTGAAACAGACAAGTGCGCCGGATGTGCGCCGCGCACAAACAGACACGTGCACCGCACACACACTCACAAAAATGAAACAGACTTCCTTGAGATTTAAATCAGGGATGCGGAAGCTGGAAGCGGTGGAAGCGGTCCTTTTTCTGCGGAAGCGCGAAACTTCTACCGCTTCCGCTTCCACATAGGTTATTTGACTTGAAGAGTAACTTGGTGAAAAAGTTTTGTTCATTTCCCAATGTGGATTAAACTGTGAAGTTGCACTATAAGTCTGAATGAACGTGCGATATCAGAAGCGCGAGAGAACGAGATAAAGCATAAATAGCATCCATGGCGTTCTTCATAGAAGGCCAAGTCATCGTGCAGCTTACCGATTTTATCGGAGGTGGACTTTTCAAACCTAGCTGCTGTCTACTACAATGGTAACAGTTTGAAAGTACAGCAATCTCCCGGTTATGTTCGCAACTTGAATCTGAGCTGTTTGTGCGAACTTAGCAGTTGTGCTTTCAACTGCCTTAGACTTAGCAAACAGATACTGATCATTAGGGCTAATGTTTGGAGACTGATTGATGCTTTGACTGAAACAAACTATTCTTTTCAGCAAGACATATAGTATTCACTTACATTATGCTATTCACTTTACAAACAATGTTAGGCAAACCCAAGCGTTTAATTGAGTCATTTTGAGTCAAATCATCCAACTGCGAGCAAACTGCCCCTTCCACCTTCACTAACCATTTTGAAAGCAAACGAACTTGCTGAACAATTATATCAAATCGTGAACTTTAGCAACATAATCTTTCGTGTTTAACATTTTTATGACCAGTTGTCACGTTTGATTTGCTGTAAATACCAATAAATTGCTGAAAAAGTTGAATACAGATTTTTTCATAAGTTTGTGCGAACTTAACTTGGATGCGAATTTAAACGGGTGCAAACTTAACTTAGATATTACTATACATAGGTGTTTGCCAACTCAGTCTAAAAAGCTTTTAGCATTTTATTAAAAATGTAAAAAGTTTGTCCAAAACCTTGCGTTCTAGAATTTTGCTCAAAGCATTTATTATGACATAATAATGTATGACAGTTACAGCGCTAACCGTACGCTATGCAATTTAGCTTGATATTTGTTAGGCTAAGGACAGGTTGTTGTAAGTGCTGTTTGTATTTATG
>JGI24158J21664_10001095_pt1 | contig 28980 bp, 21 predicted proteins | sample Ectturendosymbi3_FD_21664 | JGI IMG/M metagenome (IMG submission 21664) | reverse complement strand
AGTTTCGCAACTTGCCTCTGCAGACAGGCAAAGCAGCGGACATGAGTGAATTGCAAACTCATCACTGCACAACCCCAGGACAGTGAACCTGGTTCTTGTGCACTGTGTCATACCGGCAAATAAACTGTCAATGCAAGATTTAAATCAGTTTATCGGAATTACGCTCCTGACTTCAGGTTTACTAGTAATTCTTAATTCTTAGTCGTAATTTCCAAAAGGAGGGGTGGATGACGGTTTTGACCCCTTTGCGGACGCCCATGCCCTTTCAGTCGTAATTAAAGGCCCGTGCTTTTTTTTGAAGACCCAATTTCAAACTTATGTTGCATTCAATTATCTGTAACATAGCAATGCTATGTTATGTAGTAAACCCTATAATGACAACATCAATGCCGTGTTAACGTCAAACAATTAATGTTCTATCGATATAGTTGTTGCAGTAGCCTACACAAACCTAGCCTACACAAGGCGCAGCAAACACAGCCCACAACAAGTGTTGCGCGGCCCAATAAAAAGTGCTGAACAACCCACAAGTGCGCCGAGGCCCACCACTGGGTACAGTGTTATTCGTAGAATAACTGGATTTCTTATTGGTGTAAAGTTTCGAGTTCTCATTGGACAACTCTGATGCAAGATACACTGGATGTTACAGGCGCGGGCTACGAATACGATTTTAAATGATTGTATACCGGTTATTCTATACTTGTATAGTGAAAGGATTCAACAACGCAGGTCTACAACAGTGGTGCGACTGACGGGGATACAAAGGTGCAGCCTCCCCCCTAACAAGCTAAATAAAAAAATTGAGCCTCTTTTTTATTTATATTTCGGTATGCAGTATTTTGTTTGTTTTTAGTAAGCTGTTGTTGTGCGCGTTTTTCGGAAGTTTTTGGACGGTTGTTTTCGGGTTTTAGTATGGTATATAGAAATCTACATCCGGCTTCCGAATACACTTTTATTTATAAACTTTTTTCAACTTTTTTCTGAATGTTGGCAAGGGGGCCCCTACAATGACCAGTGGGCCTCTTTCAGCTGTATGTTTCCCACCCAGGCCAAAACCTCTAGCTACGCAACTGGTCTACAACTTCATTTTCCTGAATAATTTTTTACTAGGCTGTACTAAAAATGCTTACAATCAACATGGATTCAGCAACGTTACCTGAACAACAGCCAGCTTACCAAGGCAAATGCTGGCAACGAAGCTATTCACAATGCATTTGGCAATGATTGGCTTTAGGAAGTTACTGGTCGTGTGAAGATCAATTTCTTTGACGTATTAGATAAATATGAATATTGAAAGATGAAATGTGTGAAATCAGTTCTTGGTGAGTTAAGTTCTGGTGTTTCTGTATGCCGTAACAAAGGTACTGAGTCAGATTTGGGTGCCCCCTTTTTGCTCGCCCCCCCCGGCCGGGGGGTACGGGGGACCCTTCCTCCGGCTCTGGATATATGTTTTGACCTAAGCGGACTTTTTTATAGCATGCACACACTGAAAAGTAATATTTCCCATAAAAATGTGAAAGGTATATTAGAATTGCTTTCTTCTTTCAGTTTGATCATCATCTCTGCTTACGGTGTCATGACTCGAGAGCCACGCCGCCAAATCAGAAGTGAATGTTGTAGTTGTGTCAAGTCGTAGAAAGCACCGCACGAGTGAAGCTTACTCGTTAACTCATCCATCTACGGGTGTAAGTGCAAAAGTCACCTTTCCGCGTGGATGACGCTTACCATGTCGGAACCGATAAGCCAGCAATATCGTAAGCGCTGAAGCAGGGACGCCCGATAGCGGGGGCATGACGGAGGCATTACCCCTGCCCTTTCAAAAGGGGTCCAACAGGGGGGTGATGCCTTTTCATACCAGTATCATAGATAATTTAATGGTTTATCAAGATCGACTTGAAACAAATTTATTGCAGCAATTCGCGCACCCAGGAAATTCAGAATGGTTTTCTATATTTTCTGGTATTCTTTTTGAGGTCAACATTGTTTCTGAACAGAAGCAAGCGTACGTGGTAACGATTCTTTGTTTTTTATACGTTTCCATTGTCCCCAACTCTTTTTCTCCCCCCACCTGCCCCACCGCCGCTGCACCGGCGTCCCTGAGCTGGAGCCTTCGTGCGAGCTGGAAAGTGACGCACTATCTTATTCAGACAAAAGAGCGTCGTGCCGCTTCTGCTCCGTCTTCTCGGGTGTTCGGCAGAGATCACACATCTCACATGATGCGGAGTCGCCTCCGCGACAAAAATGAACTTTTTCGGGTCTGCGTCATGACCCAACCGGGTATTGAGCCCAGTTTACCTCGAGAGGCACGCACAATACCACAGTACCACTCTGGTGGCGTTCGTTCGAACACTTAAATTGTGACGTTATAATTACTTATTTCAATAAGCTGAAACCAATCTTGTACATTTCAGTGTTTTTTGCGAATGAAAATAAAACAATCAATTGTATTCACATGTCAGCACTTACAAGCACAGTAAAGATTGTGAAGAGGTTGTTGGTCAAGGTGCACTGTCTGTTGCAGAAGAGCAACATCTTGGATAAGATCTGGAGACACTGAAAGCACAAAAAAGTTTTCAGTTTACATCTGAAACGTTTAAGAATTTTCAGTTTTCGCGACTTTAAAAATGCATTGCAAGCATTTCAACAAAAGACAATCAAAAGTTATTAAAAACAATTTTCAGGCAATTTCGTCCATAACCCTCCACCGGTCGCGTTAGAGAGTCAATGAAGACAACAGACATAATAAGATGCGTTTTTATGTACTTTCTGATAAATAACAAACAGGCACCTTTGCATTTCAAATTTTGTCATACGTTACCGTGACGTAATGGTGACGTAACACCGCCAGGATAAATCTCAATTGCAAAGGTACGCATTTTTTATTTATCAGAAAGTGCGTAAAAAACGCATCTTATGATGTTTTCATTGACTCTCTAGCGCGATCTTTCGGCGAGATATTGCTGAAATCGCCTCAGAGTCACTGCAGTGGCACTCGCGAGTCACTGCAGTGGCACTCGCGGTCCTTAAAGGGAAGTAGACACGATTCCTTGGGAATGTCACCGTTTTTTTAAAGGATGGAGAAAGGACCAACTTTAACATCGCAATGCAATGCCAAGCTTATCGCAACTACTGATAAGTGGTGGAGTTCATTACAAAGACAAGTCATACACTTTGTTCCGTACGTTCATTTTGGTTATTGCTGTTTCTTTAACTGCTTATCTTCAAATATACCTCTGAGCAAAGCATGCCCAAAGTTGATCCACCAGGTTTGACAACGTGGCTGCTTACAGAACTTAAAGTAATGTGCTTGAACATATAAGTACTGTAGTTGTTTTGATGCTGGAGCAAAATGCTGCAGGATGCTTCAATTCACCGCATAACCTGTGAACGCTCGGGTTGATGCCAGCGAAAGCCAGTAACGTGGAGCTGTGTGACTCATTTTTCGGTTGGAAAGATTGTACAAAGCAATTTACGTCTGACATGGATGGTCATCGTTTCCCTCGCACATGATACGAAATGTCCACTTACTCTCCGTGCATATCGCACCAGCAAAAGGAGTAAGCGTTCGCCCGGATTCGCCACACGGTGACAGGTGCTTCCCATCATGTTGGCAGTACTGCAGTGCAACCTCATCTCCCTCGCATTTCACTCCGGTCATCATGATGTCGGTGACGTTCTCCGTTCCAGGATAAAAATACACATCCTTGAATAAATACATGTTTTACATTCATTACTTGCCTTCCTTGTTTCAACGTTGTAACGTTTTAGAAAACTTTGCAATATGAAACTTTCTCACGATTTACGACCCAATAGCGGTTCTTTTATTTTCGACTGTTACACTCTTTAACGCCCGCGCCGGCCAGGATAGAGGCCGGCACATATCTGGTCATAACGCGCCAGCCGCTACAGCTGGAGTTGTTCAAACCCTCTGAAGATTCGGAAACTCTTCTAGTTTCGATTTTTTTAAATTGCAAAGTTTTGGATTTCGTTTTTTTGTGATTTGGGCAATATCATAATAGAGGTAGGTTTGCGCATTTGTAGCCATGGTCACCTGGCCCTGGGCGCCACCCAAACGAGCCAATTTTTGGCTCAATTCATTTTTTGATTCTAGGCTATACTCGGAGTCTTCAGAGCCCTTAGAAACGCTAGAAAGTCAATCAAGTGCTCTAAAGACTCGGATTATAGCCTAGAATCCCCAAAATGTGATTTTTTACCAAAAGTGTTTTTTTTTCAGCCATAATTTGGACCTAGAAACGCTAGAAAGCCAATCAAGGGCACACTTCACAAAAATTTCAAGCTTGTGTGACGATTTCTTAATTATCAATGTTTCCACACTGACGTCATTTGCATGATTTTCATTTTTGTATCTACTCTCAAATTATTGTCGATGGCAACTTCATCTTTTTCAATTTTCACGTTTGCAGCCGCATAGCAACGTTTGCAGCCGCATAGCAACTGATTGTATTGGATTTCTTGCACTTTTTTTATTGTTGCGGCTTTGGAGATCTTGCGATGAACAACATAACCAGTGGTGTACTGCTAAAAAAATAAGTGTGGGAACGCACCCAAAAATCTAGCCTTATTCAGTAATTACACAGTTATGCTAGGGTGCTACGCAAGAGACAGCTTGTCATTTATTCATTTGTGCGACGTCTGCGTCTATGCACAAATCTGAGTAACACTACACATCTTAGCGGACCGTGGTTTTCAGCCCTCAGCTTGATTGCAGTATAAATCACACTTATCGAATGGACCTCGTGCGCCACCAGGTGGCGCGATGCGCCTTTTTTAAGACATAAACTTTGATTCGCGCATGGTGAGAGCCAGTTCCATCGTTGTCATTTTTGTGACGTCTCAAGCTTTTTTGTTTGTATTCTGTTCGGGTTCATGCAAGTCGACGAGAAATAAAGATCGCCATTCACGCGACGTCCGGTCTGAGAGTACACAAGGATTACATAAAGTCTAGTACTTCTTGAGCCGCCACCATCGTCGCGTGCAATTACTTCCTTGGACCTTCGACCGCTACAAAGTGAAGTGCTGTGAAAAAGTGTGGGAACTCGTACCCACACGTTACGGCTCCACTACACGTTTGCCTTTTTTCTGTGGGTCGGGAGAGCTTCTGATAAAAATATTCATAATTTATTCCATATTTTGTGTATGGAAGCACTTTTTGTTGTAGCCAAAGTAATGAGATCACCTGGCAAAAATGATCGCCTACTTTTTCATTAAAAATTTTTTAAATGTGATCATGACCTTTGCAAAATTTTGAGCGTGCTTACGATAATTACAGTACTGTTGTGTTTGGCAACGCGCAAATAACTTTGTGACGTAAGAATGTGTTGTGTTTATAAATTAGATATCTGAATGCGGTAGCCAACTTGGGAGTTATTCTAGTTTTTGAATGAGTTGTGCTGTGGAGTTAATTGTATACGGCACGGATCTCCTCACTGAGGCTGCCATGTGCATTAATTTAATTAATGAGTCTTTGTTCAACATTATTCATCGTGATTTTCTATTGTGCAAACACAACTGCATTGCATATGCCTGATTGCAAATTTTCGAAAGGGGGTCGTTAGGTTAAATTGAGTTGCAAAATGGGTCGCTGCATGAAAAAGATTGAAAACCACTGCGCTAGAACATCACTATTAGCTGGAAAACAAGTCACACCTAAGTGCTTTCATGTATGCTCAGTGAAATGCAAACGTTTGAACAATGAAAGCTTTGTTATTTTCCCACTTAACTGTAGCCTACAAGTTTGTCAAAGCTTGACCAACACAAGCAACTTCAACTAACCTTCACTGCATGAAGCGCAAATCCCAATCCGAGTTGCTTGCAAACGACCATTGCTTCCTTGATCGTCCATTCGTCGCTACACACAGGACCCCACCTCCGTCGCATCTTGACCTCGACCCTCCCTTCCATTGGGTTGCGACCTCCAACCAGACGTATCTGGATGAAAATATCATCGTTTTTTCACTTCATTATTTTGTTGGTTATACGACGACTGGCAACAAGTTGGAATCTGAAATAACTTGTTCTGTGATGTTGAGTTAAAGATACATCAAGTTACGAAAAACATCGAAACATTCGAAAATATCAGATATATATATGCAATCACACGTGGTAAAAAAGAGAGACATATATATAAGAGCAAAATGAGAAAAGAGAGGCCATGCGCGCCTGAAAAAAAGTCAGGAAAGTCTGGAAATAGTATCTGTTAATCTAAATAGCAACACATTCAGTTGGAACATAGTCACATGGGGTTTCCAAAAATCGATGAAGTACACCGGTTACAATTTTTGATGAATTACAATGTGTAAACTCAGGCATTAGAGCAGTCGCGCATTGTTGGACGAAATGGGAAAATCCGGAGAAATCGAATAAACAACGTGTTCGGATTCATAAACGAACGAATTTGCATTCGCCCTGCCTGTGCCTCTTTTGAAACAGGAATTTTAAGCGTTTCTAAGAGAAGTAGGTATTTTTCATGTAAATTTACGCTCAAACAAGTCACCAAACTTTTAGCTCTGATGTCTGGTTGCCCTGAGCTTGCTTCCACCAGGTAAGTTTAATTTATTATTTGATTGGGAGTGACTACGACCACCATGCTTGTTCACCGCAGATGAAGAGTTCACACTCGAAGTAGAATGAAAATATCATTGTGATTTTTTATTCGGGCCTACAATCAGAGACAATCAAGTCTTGATTGCAAGTTGACTTCTTTATTCTACCCGAGGTGATTATAACCAGCAGCAATGGTTCCCCAAAACGTCTGTTTGAAGCAGCTGAAGAACCAACATATTTTTGCAAGGTGAATTGTTCGCATATTCAGCCCCCCTTCATGTTAGCTCTAACTACAGTTCGTAAGGATAAACAAATTTTTAATTTAACTAATCCATATCTCGCATACTGTAGAATAGTCATTTTTCACTCTGTTGAAATCTTTTTTACATCAACATTAATCTTTGAAACATCAACAGTTACTAAAATGCATTTGTCAGATTAAAAGCTACCGTACCAGGTTTGCTGATTTTGTACGTTTCAGATCGAAGCAAAAACAATATAAATGTTTAAAACTATAAGAAAAAGAGGAGCGAGCGTTTTTTTCAAGGTGGGTGATTTACGTATTCAACTCCACGTCATGCTGCCTATGGCCGTAGGTTTACACAAGGACTACCACAATTTTTATTTTAATGTTTTAGACATTTGTATGCTACGTACGGAAAGTGCCTATCATAGGCGTAGGGGGTCAAAAATTTGGGGGACAACAGGGCTTAACGAGAGAAAGATTGCTCATGGTCAAAAGCAGATATTCAAAACATTGTGCAATTCAAACTGTTAAAAGACACGTCTAAATGCAATTTCCCCGTTAATCCAGAAATGAGTTGAAACGACAAAAATATTTTTGAAAAAGGATCATTGTTTCAATAGAAAAGTTTTTGCATGCTTCAAATCATTTTACCCCGAAAGCAAAAATATTTGGGGGCTACAGCCTTCCCTGCACCCCCGAGCCCTACGCCCCACAGTGCCCCCCACAGTGCCTATACCGTGAGTTCAACATTTGCCCAAGATTTTGAGCAGTCGCAATTAAGAAAATCACATCACGGAATGTCAAACCATTTAAAATCCGGCTTCGTAGAAATCTGAAAGTGGAAAAAGCCAACCTTACCTTGCTGCCAGCATGCAGGTCAGGAACGTGGCAAGCAACGCTAACGTCCTCTTGATGAGAGCAGTCTGTTGGTCGTCGGTCTTCCTCACGTAGCACCGATTCGTGCCCGCACTCCAGTAAGTTCGTTTCGTTGCCATGACAATGAACGTTGTTCATCCAGATGGGGCCGTGACCTTTCAGTGACGAAAAAGACATTTACGGGGTCGTGCGAGGTCATAGCGGAGTTGATAAATAACTTTTATAATTGAGGATACTTTTTAAAATAACTTTTGGTATCATGGAACATCTTGCTTAGAAAATGTTGGTTATGAAGCGACAAACATGAAAAAACGCGTTTACTTTACACCTGTTATTAACACTACATGCGCCATTTGTTTCAGCGAGAATTTCTTTGCCTCTATCCTGGGAAGGATGCAACTGTTTTTTGAAAACTATTAATTTAATTCGAGGCTTTGTTGAAGACAAAGCACATCGTAAATCGGCTTCACCTTGTGGTTTGTTCCGAGATTTTGTTTTGTCCGCTTTGTTTTACTTATGGCGTTTACGGTGAAATGATAATAAATGTGCGAATGATAAAAACAATGCATTTAATTTTTTGACAATATTTCCCTGCCATACTAACGCCCCCTTTGCGAACCTTTCACGCTATCCAGTTTAAGAAACCAAGCTCTAGTAGAAAACGTATGGCTTTACTCAGAAATGCTACTAGAGCTTGGGTTCTTAAACTGGGTGGCGTGAAAGGTTCGCAAATGGGGCGCTAGTATGGCAGGAAAATATTGTTAAAAAAATTTAAATGCATTGTTTTTATCATTTGCACATATTTCTGAGCAAAGCCATACGTTTTCATTAAAAAAGATAAATTCAGGGGGAAATTTGGGCGGAAAGACAAAAACATTCATTGTTTCTTTCTGAATTCTCTTGCAGCCTTAAAGAAATCTGCATGTCGGGATGTAAAAAGTGTTTGCTAAAACAATCTTTTTTTTGAAATGTTTTCAGCTAAAATTCGATAAAGAAAACCTTACCATGACCGAAAAACGAGTCAATCATGACCCGCTTCGCAGTCCCGTAGCCCAGTTGTCTGCAAGCAACGTTGGCAGAAGTGATGTCGAATCCTCGATGACAAATCGTTCCCCATCTTCCTCTGACCTTCATTTCAAGTCGACCTTCACCCTCCGAAGAGCCAGCCTTCAATCTTACTGATCGTTCCACCTGCATAAGCGCAAGTCATATGAGTGCTTTGTACAGACCAAATTTTAAAAAACTGCTCTCAATTCGTTCTCATGATGCACGTTTTCTTCAATTAACTATTTGAAATCGTTTGGTAACTTTCTTACTGACGAATCGCATTTTAAAAAGTTGTCTTTGCTTAAATGAGTTTGATTGCAAGCGCATCAATAGTGTTTACCAATATTTAGTTTTTAAGATTATTAATGAAATCACTTTTTATGAGTTGACAAATTCTCCACTTCAGAAAACTATTTAGAACAAAAGAATAAGAGTTCGGAGACAGGTAAACTGCTTCTTCGCTATATTGGTTATACAGGGGCTGGGTGTTATCTGTCGAAAATAAATCAAACAAAAGAAAATAGTTTGGACGTTGTAGTGGACAACACTAGAATGCACTTGCACCAGTTGCCACCCCAGGTGTCTTAGGGGGGTTCAAGCTGGACAGGGGGTTAAAAATCGGAATACTTTTGTTATACGATTTTTGGTTCCATATCATTTTGTCGAATTCTTCCTAGTTGTCAAAAGACTGAAGTCTGGAAAGGCTGCAGGTTGCGACGAGATCCGACCGGATATGCTCAATGCCTTGAATGGAGAAGTTCTTTGGCTGAGTCGTGCGTGTGAAGTGGCCTGGGATGATCATTCTCATACACACGAATGGAGATTGGATGGAATACACTTACTACCGCTGCATCTCTCTCCTTAGCCTCCCTGGAAAAGTGTATGCCAAGTGCCTTGAAACAAGATACCGCGAAATAATCGAACAAAAGTTGGGTGACACCCAGTGCTGTTTTCGTCCCAGCCGTAGTACTACAGACCAATTTTTACTAACCGGCAAATTTTCAAGAAATCTTGGAGCATGCCAAAGACGTTTACACATGTTTTGTTGAACTCGTGAAAGCATACGACCGGGTTTCTGGTGAAAAGCTTTGGGGAATGTTGCGGGAGTACGGTGTTGACGGCTGCCTGTTACTGGCCGTCAAGTCACTGTCTTCATGCACATAAGTTTGAGTCCATGTTGGCAGACTTGAAATCACAACCGTTTACCGTGGGTGTTGGAGTGGACTCCTATGAGGGTGTGTGCTGCCACAACTCCTCTTCATCGTCTACTTGAATTGGATAGACGGCAACAGCCGAATCGACGAGTTTGCAAGCTGCAGCATCGACCGTTTGCAATTTGCGGACTATTTGGTACATTTTCCGAACAGGATCTTCAACATGTGCTTGATCGGTTTTCTGCTGCGTGGGGCAAAGCCGGAATGAAAATCATCACTGAAAAGACCGAGGGATTATGCCTCTCCAGAAACCCAAGGCAGTGTACGTTGCGAGTAAGCGGCAATACACTGAAGCAGGTAAGGTTCAAGTAGCCTGGAGAGGTATTCACGAGTGACGGAAGACAGAAGGTTGATGCACGGGTTGGTGAAGCAAACGCAACTCTGTGTGAGCTTCATCGCTCTCTGGTGACAAAACAGGAGCTTTCAAACACGGCAAAGCTTTCAGTTTTTAAATCGGTCTTTTTTCCGATACTCACCTATAGTCATGAATCTTGGGTAATGACTAAGCGAGTTCTATTTCAAGTAAAAATGGCGCAGATGAGATGTTTGTGAAGAGTTCACGGTGCGACACTTCGCGGTGTAAAGCCCTGAATGTCTAGACACGTATCCAAATTGAGAGATCTCAGCTGCGTTGGTTCGGCCTTGTGACCAGAATGTCCCAGGAAAGATTGGCGATGCAAGTCCTGCTGGCTACACCCACGGGAAAGCGGCCCAGAGGTCGTCCAAGGACTTGGTGGAGTGACTACATATCCGACCTTGCTTGGTCCCATCTTGGTGCGGAGCCAGCAGAACGATCTGAGATTTCTGAGAGCGTGAGGTATTTCGAGTCCTCCCAGAGCTGCTGCCCCGCGACCCTAATGAGAGGCAAAACGGGCATGAAGATGAAGGAATGAATGCTTTTTTGCAACTGGAAAGGGGGTTGAACATCTACTTGAAAAAGGTTTGCCTGCACAAGTTTCTCTGTAGCTATGGGCCTTGGGTACTGCCACTAGTACAGGAGCCAGTGCTGTTGGTAGCACCCTTTTGCAATAGTTGCCTCATTCCATTTGATGTTTGGTAATTAATTGTAGTCTGCAAATTGGTGGCAGTGTGGAGTGTACAAGAGATCTTTTTAAAAATTTATAATTTGATTATTTTATAAAAATTTGAAAGACGTCTGGGCAATCGCAGATGAAATTTGATTCCTTCTCGCACAACTTATTTTCACTGCATTGCTCTAAATTCGTTCTCCTAATGCACGTTGCACAACAGCCTTCATGAACCTACTCCTGCTGCACGTTGCATGACTGCTTTTATGAATTTTGCCCCTGGGCTGTCTCGCTCCTCCAATTACAAAAGCCTCGACGATGCCCTTATGACTAGCAAAGGAGTTTCTCACCATTCCCACCAAATTTTTTTTGATTCTTCGCGAAGCTTTCATTGCTTGAATTTAAAATGAACGTTTTGATCCCGAGCAGTAATTTTTTCATTGTCTTTGTTGGTAAACAAATGCTAAAATCATGTAGGCTGGTTTGTATTAAATTTGCTAATTGTTGTCTGTTTCTGAAAGTCTGCATTAGCTGGCTCGAGTAGAGCAAGCAAATAAATAAATTTTTTTTTTAAGTTTCAATCCTGAAACATGATAACCAAGCTATCTGTCGCATTCTAAAGAAAATGTGTCAAATTGCGTAACGTGTTCAAAACACAAAAAATCTCGGCTGTTTCCTGAATCGTTAATCACACCTCACCTTTGGCGTTGTTCGTAGTTTTTTGCTTTTCTTTCGAAAATAGCCTCTTCGATATCTGTCGCTTTCACATTTTGTTATCAAAGGCTGTCCGTGACGACACGCCCTTTTCTGCGTGATATCAACCATGGACCATTTGCATTGATCCAAGTTGCTTTCAGTTCCAATGCACGTCACGTTGGTCAACGCGTAGTGATAGCGTTTCCGTTTCCTCTCTTTCGTTCTGGCAGACATACAAACGAAAAATCGAGCACAGAGTGTCTTCGAAAGTAAATTAACGTTCCCACTTAACAACTCGGTGTCTCTGTGGAAAACTATAACCGTACGTTGTAAACAACTACAGTTGCTTGTTACCATTACATCAATGTTGCTTGTTACCAACCACCAACCAAACGTTGCTTGTTACCAGCATATCAAGCAAAGTTACTACCGTAGTACTATAATTTCATCCAGATAAAACATTTTATTTCTGCTATTTCGATTGAACGATCATTGTACCATTTTTATTCATTAGGGTGTGCTCATAAAACAAACTTTTTACAGTAAAAATTATCTTTTGTTACCCACAGAAAAAAAAACTTTACCAGCCCCAAAAATCGTATTGTGGTTTCCTATGCAACACAAGGAACTAAATCGCTTCGGTAAAATAAGAAGTGGAGATACAGTTTATCAACGAGTCGCCATTTCATTATTATTTGGTATCGGTATTGCTGAAGCACTGAAGTAAGTGATATTACCGATGCCCTACTGTGAATATTAGAAAGCGGGTTTACTAATCTGATTTGTTTTGAGGGACAAGAGAATGGCACGATGAAGTTTTCTTCAGGTGCCNAACATCAAGTAATTATTACTTGNCTAGTTAGTAATGCGTAAGTGTTGTCACATAAAAATGNACAAGTTGTATTACTAAGACAAACTAGCTCAGTGACGCTAAATTGGAATGCCTGAAAATAAGCATTGCTTTGGCCGCATTTTTATAATCTAGGTCAGGGTTTTTTTAAGGAAAATGTTAGGTACCCGGTATGGACCTGCAGGGACCCGTTTATCTGATTCTAGGGACCCGATGGCAATTTTCTGATACTAGGGACCCCGTTTGCACTTCTACGGATCCGAAATTTGATCCCTAAAACACCTTAAAAAAACTGATCTAGGTTTTTCCAAACTTACTGTGCGTTTTTGTGAACTTACAGTTATCGTAGAAGTTTGTCTCACTCGAAATCAATTATTTGCTTCCACCAAACCTTTTCAACAAATGCATAAAATAATATACCAAAACTTTGAATCACCAGATTTGTCTTGACTGAAATATTAGACTTTGACTAAGCTCATTCAACACCAGCTTAGGCGATACAGCGTCATATCCAGACGAAACCTTTATTTGTTACTTTTCATGCAATTGGAGGAACTTAAATGATACCAAATATAACCTCGAGTAACATGTTTACGCCTTGTTTATTTACAGTACTTTCTGCTCTAGCATTGTCTTTTCGTTGCTGCAAACCGCTCACTGCAGCATTTCCGTGACAGGTGTGCAAGATTAAGTCATGGCAGGTGGGCAATTCTACTTTCTTAATCATGCGAGACATGGTTTGCATTTGTACAGCGAACACCTTGGCAATGAAATTTGACAGATCGAGCAGGGAAGTCCATAAGGATTTACATGAACATGGTTCGTTGCAGAGGAATCCACAACATCTAACTTTCCACAAAACCTTGGCCCCGCCTTGATCATATTTACGAAGAATTCTATAATTCACCCTAACATCTACTTTCCAACTATTTCAAGCAAGAAAGCTATGGCAGAGAAATGGTTTGTAAGAACAAGTAAAGACGAAGGAAAGGGAAATTATTGGAAATAAAACATTTTTTCAGAATCCTTTTTTTACGAAACGTCAATCTCTATAGATAGAAACAGAATATTTTTTATGCGTGCAACAGTTTTTTCTCTTGCTGTTTAATATTCTAAGTTGCACATCTTGACCCAAGTAGGAAATTTGTTGAAAATTCGCTTCAGAATTGTTCGTAGAATCTCCACCACATGCTGGATATTTCAAACTAGGATTCTACCGCAATCTTCCTGAAACCATGCTGCTTCACAACAGATTGTTAAGGTAGGTCGATAGTTTTTTTAGTATTTTACAATAATATTTTAGTATTTTTACTTGCCAGTGTTTTAACAGGTTTATGATTTTACTATATTTTACAATGTAATAGTATTTTTCGACCACAATTTTCAGAAAGGCAAAGAAATTCACATGAATAAGGTTAAAGTACAATACTTCCTTTACCTTAAATGTATTGGAATATCGCGGTGTTTATCCCAAAACGAAAACGCAAGTCAACAGCAAATGGCACTGATTTTCAAAAATGGAACTTTGTTAATCGACAAAACTTCGGGTATCCTCAAAATCCGCAAGTTTGCACTCCCCAAACCTAGACCTTCTAGTACAGCTATACCCAACCAAAATGTACTGCTGGGCCAAAAAGTAAGTCACTCTGTTCAATATGCCAGGTGGAACCACAAACTAGAAATCAGTTTAGTGCAATTGGAACAAAAAGAGTAGAAATCAGAAAAATAGAAATGAGTTTTGCACCTCAGTGGACACATGGATATCTGCCTGTGCGCAATCCAGACGTGACAGAGTGGCACGGAGGAGCACTGCATCGAAAACGTCAAATTTAAGATAATCACAAAATGTACAGGTAGTCATTGATATTGTACATACACAACAACGAAACCTTCAACTGGGCCGCGGATTGGACATACTTGATCTAGTAGATAAAACAAAAACCTTTTGTACAAAAAAAGTTCTTTGGATCAGCTGAGATCAAAGTGGTATATCCCTTGGACACTTTGGAACATTTGGTCAACGGCACCGAATGCAAATTAGGCATTTCGCTGTAATAGGTTAGATGCTTCTTGTGGCACAATTGGGCGCATTTGGGCTGGGCGAACGCCAGCAAAAATGTACAGTATATTGCATAAACAAGCAATGTATTGCATTTTGCAGGGAAAAGCAGCCCACCCTTTTCTTCTGTATTCACACACAAATGTTGTTTATTTCCCTTAGGAAAATGAATTGATCCCATATCAACCGTAATGTTTGAAAATGCCGTGTTGCGATCGGAAAGCCCAGCAGCAGCAAGTGCGCAAAGCTTCACAATGTGGCAGCAAGCAACAATAGACATCACACACCGTGCTCGCTCTGTTGTTGTTTGTTCGCGCCACATAAATCTATAGATACTATTTTTAGCGCACATCCCGTTTGTGGTGCGTCGTGCATGCGACGCCGGGTCGACCCAGTCTACAACAGTACAAAGGCTTTTCTCAACAACATATTTTTTTCTAATAAAACTTTCAACTTATTCATGAACAATCTGGTTTTTGAAACTTACAAATAACTCTCGAGGTTTCGTACTCTCGACGCTGAAGGGAAACCGAGCTGACCGCAAACCACCGACGCGACTCGTTCATCCCACTCATCAACACAGACCTTTCGCCACTTTTTCTTGTAGAATATTTCAACAAATCCATCCAACTGAGGAACGTACTTTCGTTGTCCACGAGGCGGTCGCAGACGCAAAAGGTCCAGTTGCGCCCCGGCTTGCTGAATGAAAGCATACTTCGTTACGATTTTGTATTTCACAATGATTGGTGACAGTACTGTGAGAAGATCATATTTGGTTTTTGAGATCGTGTGTGCGGATGTAGGCTTGCGAACACTCGGTCGACTGACAAGAAATCCGCTTGCATTCACATTTACCTAAGTACCTTACAAAAATTGTAGACTAAACCTGTTCTGAGGTTTCCTATAATCCCAAACACGGTCAAGCTGCCGTCTTCCTACTTTTTTCAAGTTTCAAGGCGTCTCGCAGCACTGGTCTGTGACGTTAAACCTACGCTCAAATATTTGATCACGTTAATTGCACTGTTCTTTTCCTGAACCATGAATGGATCATCGTAATGAAGGTTTTGTGATGGATTACAATCTGTCCAGATAATAACTCTTGCGCCAACAACGCTGTTCCTAAGCGAACAGCACTAATAATTTCAAGCAACAGTCAAAGAATCCTTTCACAGTTTATTTATTACTCGCCTTAGGGCTTCTTACTGTCTCACGTGCGACCAATCAGATGTTACAAAAACGCTGCGAGCATTTTGTTAAATGTGCTTTAAAGTTTTAAAGCAGCATAGTTACTTCTGTCTTGATTGAAAAGTTCAACATAAAATAGTTTTCACTGAATTTTCATTTCTCGTAACCATCGATCTGTTTCACATAAAAGAAAGAAACTTGAAATCGTCAAATATTTTTCTAGACAGGTACGATTTAGGAAAAAACTTTAAGGTCAAGGTGAAAAAACGCGATTCATTCTGCTGCAAAATAGCAATTTGCACAGTGTTNTTATAGTTGAAGAGTTATTACATCTGAGGATTGAAATTCAATTTACAAAAGTGTAGGAAACTTACCTTAATTCGAAGGTGGTAGCCGGGTATTCGTCGTTTACTGCATTTTACACCAGCGTCCTCGTGATGAGAACAGTCGTGTTCGCCCCACCCATTGAACAGGCACTCGGCCAAGTTGTACTCGCTGCCTTTGCAGACTACATTGTCCATCCAGATCGGACCTGCAAGAAGAATACAATCAAATCTCATTCGACACCAAAATGCTTCCGAAAAAGACAAAGAAAAGTCCAATTGACGAAGCAATTAATTTTTCAGAGTTCAGTATATCCAACAGCGAAATATTGTGGATAAAAACATAACGTTGTTAAGTGTCCTTGAACTCAAAATATGATCGGTATCAACAAGAAGCTAAATACAGGAAAAACGATTATTAGTAAAGACGTATTGCACAAACCACCCTCCCACTTCCTTGGTGTACCAAACTTTAATGCAAACAATCATCTTTCAATTTTTAAAAGAGCAGGCAGAACAAGACATTTTATTACAAAGTTACAAAACCAACATCCGAGAGATCAACCGGTCAATTCGGCTGATTCTGAACCGCAAACTTGTAAAAATGCGCTGACACTAGCGTTGGTGCCCGCGAATGCCTGCTTTTATATCAAAGATCATTATGGAATTACACAAAAGGCTCTTGATCTTCTTGTATGGTTATGCTCACGTTTTGCAACGCTTGAGAGACAACAAGTTCCGTCACGCATGAGATATAGTATTAAGAATCATTTTGCGTCAGACTCATGGTCCGTATCACAAGGTACTCGAATAACACAAACAAGTTAGTCATAGCCCAGTACAGAGCAAGTGTTAGTTGATAAACACAGACAACACAGGGAGATGCCAAACACTGAAACAACGCATCAGCTATAACTGCATTCACTCGTCATCACATAGTAATCCGGCAGTGGGAAGAAAAGTGAAGACATTTTTAACGTCAGGCTTTGAACTAAATTGCTAAAATGGTCGGATGAGGGTACTCAGGGGAGCACAAAAACATCTGAATTGCTTTGATCAAGGTTTCAAATGTTTGTGCAAGACATATTTAGAAAAAACAAACACCATGAGGCGCCACGAAGCACACAGTAGGTTTAGATTCGCATGGGCAGCGCTGGAGGAAAACAGACACCAAGACAACCCACCAGCAACTACATGCAGTTGGTCGCCGTCACACAAGAGCGTTAAGTAATGGAAGAAAAATGAAGATTTGCAAAAAGCATCACACCTCTGAAGTGATCGGATAAAAAAATTGATGAAGGCTCACATCGGCGAACGAAGCCATACAGATAGTTTCTAAACAAGGCATCAAAGGTCCTGGCATAATGGTTAAACTGGTGTGGGCGAACACTTACATTTCGGGGTATGTCATGCATCATTCGGTAGGCATTGTTGTAGGCAGTGGCGGATGCAAGGGGGCGATCGCTTACCCCCCTAAAACCTACGAAAGTAACTTCATTCACCATGATTTTGTACAAATCGGAAAACAGCATTCGCGATATAACGCCATTTTGCCGTTCATTGTTTTGTCACAGAAGTGTTATGATGTATACTTCAACTCTCTTGCAGCAGCGAACCCATGATGAAACTTGACTTAGACTACCAAATGTTGCTGAAATAGCNCCCCTAACNTTACTGGCTGATTCCGCCCCTGGTTGGGGGCAATTCGTAAGCGCTTCATATGACGCGTCCAGACCAAAAATTGAACAATACACTATTCATTCGATTGTAAGCCACGGCTTATAAAGTTTGTTTTTCATCATTACGTGCACCTTATGACCAAGGCGGCTTGCATTTTTTATTTCTTTACTTTATCGAAAGGCATAGATGACGCTTAGTCTTTCCTTGGCTACGTTGTGTCGACCGAACTCTCGTTTCGCATTCTATTCTCTTCAGCATCACGTGCACACTCCGCCACAGACGGGATTATGACGAGAAGGCAATTGTAATGGTGTAAGTATCATTACCAGAGATGCCAATTAAACGCGAAACGTTCTGGTACGCGAAAGTATCTCAGAGACTTAGGAAACTATGTTCAAGCGCGGCTACACTCAAGTGTGGCTTACAATAATTTTTAACGTCATTTCGTGCGGCTTGCCATCAAGGGCGGCTAACAATCGAATAAATTCGGTACCTGAAACTAAGTAGCTTGCCCTGTTGAGTAACACACAGTAAATTGATCAATACGCTGTGATTGGTACCTTTATTATAGTAAACAATTTGCCAAGATCAACTTTTGTGCAATATTATTATCTCTATTGTTGCCATTCAAGAGAAAAGATCCTTTTTGTTTCGTAGATTGCGTTACTTTGATCGTATATTTTTTCTTTTACAGCATTTTTTCGTAAAACTGTATTTTCTATTCGTGAAATACAATTTCACTTTTGTTGTAGCAAACCGCGATTGTGACGAAACACGGATCGATTAATTGAAATACCTGATCAATATTGAGAATAACGCTGATGCAAGATTTGGTAATCCACTGTGACGTTCATACATCTTCGCTTATTGTAGTTAGTTTGAGTTGAAATTGTATAGGAGGCGAAAACTTTTATCAATTAAGATCTTGTTATCCTCGGCAAGTAAAAACGCGTAGTGCAGTCGCCGAATTTTCTTTGGCTTCGTTATAATTAGCAAGCTGGCGCTAACAGCTCACTTCGTTATCAAAAGAAATTCTTACATGGCGTAGTGATCTCGCTTACATGGCGAAGCGATCTCGCTTAGATGGCGTAGCGATCTGTAATCTTCCAAGCAAAAACTTGGATGCATTGGGGATTTACAGGAATATCTTGCCCAAATTCACTGAATGCTTACACGTCAAACAAACATTACATTGAGATCACGAGCAGATTCCATGCTTAACATGTTTTGCTTCTTTGCAAAGAGTAAATTTCGCACCTGATATTGAAGCTTAGCTGTACGTCACAAACAAAACTAGGTGTGATATCACTAATATGAGCTTTTCTTATCAGCGAGCATTTTGCAGGAACACTTTGTTAGACCCAATAGCTGGCGATGTTATACAAAGCGCATTTAAATTACAAATATTTTCTCATAAAACTATCACCGCTTCACAAAGGTCAGAGACTAACTCTGTTGTAGGTTTTCACTCTGAGCGCAGAAGACCGTTGTCCACTGTCCATGCCAATAAATTTCCATTAACCAATCAGTGTTATTTCATAAAACATGCGAAAACGCGTAAAGGCAAGTTTTACCGTCTCCAGGTCCGAATTTCCCGCTGTGGATATACTCAAGCGCCCCATCGTACCCGAGCATTCGGCACACGACGTTGGCCCCTTCTATGTTCCAGCCGTCATCGCACATGCTTCCCCACTGATCTTGGTATAATATTTCGACTCGGCCTTCGCTCGGCTCATCTCCGCCTTTCAAACGAATCTGGCAAATTGGGTTCACAAAAACTGCATGACTGCAGCAGGTATGTGGCAAGGAAGAAGCCAGGAACTTTGCAATTCATTTTAAACCTTCCATTTAGATTTCAAAGTAACAAGCAGCATGAAAAAGCATACTGCAATCGGATTTAGCAGAACCAACCTCATTCTAAATGCCACAGCAGGTTCAACCAGCCTTGGATTATTATGCAGCGAAACAGTGTTCCCTTCAAGAAAATTTCGTGAGTATCCGATTGCGCAACCGCATGTGGACACACAACTAGTAAAGCGTTTCAAGCGGTAAAAGGTCTATGTGATATGTATACGTTATGAAATTTGGAATGTTGCAAGTGCGTGAGAATGAAACGTTACTGCGCAAATGATTTGATGGCACTGCGCATCTTAGAGCAGTGGTTCTTAACCTTTTTACATATCTTACCCTTGCATCAAACAATACTACCAGATTTACTCCCAATACACTTAATGGAGCTCATTTATTGAAAGTACGATTAACAAACTTTAACAGTTTAGATTCAGAATGATTTGCAATATAAAAACATACATTGGCTGCAATTTGTAGTTTAGAAAATTTACCCCCTTAAAAGATGAAATCTACCCCCAGGGGTAAATTTACCTCAGGTTAAGAATCAGAGGGAACACTGCAGCGAACCCAGGCCCTGTCGGATGTGGCTTAAGATTCTAACAAACTTTCTCCTCTGAGTCTGTCGTACAGTTGGCGATGATGTGGGTACAACGGGCAACAATGGGTACACTAGCTAAGATGCATAGTTGCCACAAATCTCGCTAGGGTAAAATAAAACAACGAGTTCACTGTAATTTCTGGCAGTTGATAGATGTTTTGTCTTCATTTTCTCCCACTGTGTAGCCAAGGCCACCTAGAGAGAGAGGAAGCTTTGGTGTAACCTTTCCTATCGTGGGGAGAGATTACAGTACTCGCTGAATCGCTGCCAAGTTGTTTGAGCGTTAAAATTCTTTTTCAGTATTCGTTGAGCTTGTACTAATACCTCCTTCGCGTTGTGTAGTGAGTAAATGTTTTTGTATTTCTTGAACACTTTTCTAACCTACGTGATATAAGTATTGCGTTTAAAATAAAACATAAATACAAACCAACAGATAAATACGGGACATTTCAGACTATTTCAGATAAAGTTGGTATCGCTAAGTCTCATTACCAGCACCTCGGTACTTGAACAGGTTTCTAACATTTTCATAAAAAGATAACAAATCAACAAATGGGTTTTTGTGAAACATTTTTTCTTGTAAAACAAAAGGACTTGACCAGAAGGAAAAAACAGTGCAAGTTTCCAGGTGTTTCAAATATTAAATCCATTTTGCGCTCGATTAAAAAAAAACTTACTGTTTTATCAGGCTATAGACGTTTTGGTAGCAGGTTCACAGCTACGGACAGAATGAAACAAGCTTTTATCACACGTTCACCGCTAGCAAGCCATATCTCTTTCAATGCCATAAAAGATAAATCACTTGACCCTGATTTTTTGTTGCAGCAAAGCATTTATCAAACATTTACAGTATATTCAAAGAGAAGAGCAAGTGCACAAGCAGAGCAAACCGTTCGGGTGTACTCACTTGGGTTTCGTTGACAACCAACACTTGTCCTTGACTCCTTGCAAAGCCTGCGATGACCAACAAAGAAACAAACACTTTGCAACAAATGCCCACCATTTTTAGAGAACAATGTTGCTGCTCCACCACGGTCGCTCTAAAGTACTTTCGACCAGGCTGAACGAGTTTCAGATTGACAGTAGATCAGCAATCGTAAAGTCTGGCGATAATCCTTTCTCCCTTTCAGTGCCCGCCGCCGTGCAGATTCCTTTTCAAGTCGGAAACCGTGAACATTCTCGTCTTACCGCCTGCACAACGTCACGTAGGTAGTCGCAGCGCACGGATTACGCAAAGTCGCGCCTTTAGGAGGCCTTGCTTCAACACCGAAAATTGAGGAAGAGTCTGTGACGCAACAACCAGACCATATATTTCAAAGTACGTCACATCTGCTAGGCGCGTGGCCGCCACCTTGTGTGAAGTACGTCGTCAATAGTTATTTGGCAATTTTTCAAGCACTTTATAAATTTTCTGCACGGCTTTCAGCTAAACAACCGCTGATACTTTTTAAACCGATGTATGAATAGGTTTCACTCAATGGATGATTTAACAGCAGTTTTGACAAGGAGTTTGCACAATGAGTGAAAAACAAATCAGCAACTTAATCGATTTTCACTCACAAACTTTCGAAGTTTGTCAAGAGATTGCTCTATCAGTACACTGAGACATTGTGCGACAGTTTTACTAATGCATGTGTCACTTTTCAAAATGTATCTGTCAAGTGCGCGGGTTAATAGAATTTTTTTGTCATTCGACCATTAACAGTTTTGTGTTAATGGAAAGATTCAATTGTGGCACGATTTTTAGGATGAAAAACTCTTCGCACCGTATATGAATGCAATGCCGCTATGTTAGAGTAAACATTAAAGTAGCTTTTAGCATTATGCGATGACTGAGTTTGCTAACCTGTTGTAAAAACTTCTTAAGACTATTGCAGGAAACTTCATGAGATCTTTTGCAAAACGAAATACACATTGTGCAGTGGCGTAACTAGAGGTTTGAGCCAGGGGGGGCAAACTTAGCCGAAGAGGGCCCATTGGCCACCGTTTGGGTGTGCAAATAATTAGTTCGAAAAACTCACTTATGTTATTCCACAAAAACAGAAAATATTTGTTGGGTGATGTAATGAGCTTCAATTGGTTAAATGACTTTAGAGTAGAATTTCACGTTTTCATGTGACGTATCCTATCTAAAATTGATACCCATCAATGACTTGTGACTGGGTAAGGTAAGTTTATGATTTGTTGTAAGATCCACCACACCCAGGGGCATAACCAGGCTAGATGGCGCCCGGGGCAAGAAGCAAGTTTGGCGCCCCCATGTTCGAATTTGAGGTCTTTAGGAAGCAAATGCACTGTATTGAAAAAAGCACTTGTGACATTGTTGGGACTTTTCGGCGTCCCCTGCAGTGATTCGGCGCCCGGGGAATTGTGCCTCCTTGCCCCCCTTCGTTACGCCCCTGACCACACCTGAATCTTGGCAATTAACTCCCAAACTAATTCCACTTTTCTTCTAAGCACCAAATGCTTGACTTAATGATGAGACATGAGGGTAGATTCTGTGCACTGCCTAAGTAAACAACAAAACAAATGTAGTAAGTCCAAAACGGAATATTTTGGGTAGTTTATTGATCTCTCCGCATCAGTGATAAAATCACATTCATTTAGCAACTACTAATCAAATAATGCCAAACAATTTTATCTAAATACGGAGCGGAGCTGCACACTAAACAATTACAAATAGACACGAACAGTACGGCAGCAACCCAACTCTGGGCCTCCCAAATGCTTACACGAACCCCTTCTCATAGTGATTTCTAAAGCGTTGCTGTATTAGTGTTATTATTCGTCATGTTTAGTTGTCGCTGTAATTTATCCATCGCAGGACTACTCAACTGGCGGACCGTGGTCATACAGCAAAAGAAATCACTGTGTAGTGGCACAGTTGCACACATGAAAAATATTACACAACAATCACGATGAAAATATCATAAACAATGTCACATTATAGTAGTATCAAAACGGATTCGAGCGAGTCTTTTGGCATGCAAAAGCCTTAATGACATCATCCAAATCTAGAGAGCGAACGCATGAAGCTTCGCTTGACAACATGGCTAATCGGAATAGTCTGCTATCTGTCATATGAGACTTGTTAAAGGTTTTCATAATCTTCAGTTTGATGAAACTCCTTGTAGCGCTGGCAACAGTATCGGGCAGTTCAGCATAATCCGCAGTGTACCAGGTATTAAATACGTCAGGATAAACTCCATCAAGACGTGTCTTGAGAATAGAGCTTAACAAAAGGAATTGGATCTTAATCATTGTCATTTAATTAACGACAATTATTTAGAGATGTTGTAATGAAATGCAAATGTTAACATAATTTTGCAGGAAATCAGAATCAAGTCTATCGTGTAGATATGAAAACACTGTTATTGTTACCGAAGGAACAAACCTGAGGCCGATCAAAGCAATGCGCCGTGATGAACGTTTTCTTTCAAGAGCGCTTAAGTGAATTTTGCTTGAAAAGCATGCGCATCGTGCTTTTCACTGGCCGAAATGCGCATGCATAAACCTTTCTGATGTCTAGACTTGCTAATCTCCTGGTGCATGGCACATGTTGACATTAAAAACATTTTGTATCTGAAATAGACGGTAAATGTTGACAAATACAGACCAAGGGGGCCTACGTGGACGCAACATATTTAACACCTATACAGTGGCGTAGCCAGACCAAGAATTTGGGGAAGCCAAAATGTTTGATTTTAGGCGAATAACACTATTTTGTTTGGAAAAACGCTTCTCAAAGCACAAAATGACTATATGTTCTAAAAATTTGGTGGGGCCATGGCCCCTTTGGCCCCCTCCTGGCTACGCCTATGCACCTATAAGCCACTAACTGCACTACTCGGTTGAGACAAGCTCAGCAGTGATTGCTAAATAAACTCTTCTAACTGCACTAAAGTAATAGTGTAGTTAGAAGAGTTTACTTAGCAGTAACTCCACCTTGCTGTTTGAACAGCAGGCTGCGCAAATGTGTAACTTTGGCCGTAAGCACCAAAGGTATCTTGTTCTATGCAGTACAAAATACGACAAGACTGCCTGAGCTAGCCATAATACATTTTTTCACAACAATCACTACACAAAATACGTTGATCAAGTGTAAGTCTGACTTCTGGACGTATACAACTAGGCATATAGGCTAGCTTCACGTTCAACACTCCAAGCAATGAATGGTGACGCTTTACGCTCAAGCCTCAAATATGTTTCTTACCTCATAAACGTACCAAAAATGATCAGGGAATGTTATTCCAGGTAACAGCGGCAGGTACTGCTCTATCTATAAATTATAGGACAAAACCAGGGTTGTAGTGCTAACAAAAACAGTGTGGGAACGCAAATCCACAAAATAGCCATTTTAAAGCAGCTTTAAACTCATTTAAAGCACAACGTAAAAAAGGTGTGGGAAAGCCGTTCCCACGCGTTCCCGCCCCACTACACCCCTGGACAAAACAGAACACGGATTGATCAAAACTACACTGCTTTATAGTGTTACACATTTGAATTTTGAGGATGAAGCTTTGTATGGGGGGCTAAGCCCACAAAAGTCCCCCCATGGCGACGGGACTGAATTTTGGGCCCCTTGTGTAGCTAGGTGGTAAACTGGCCGATATTTGTCTGATACGGATAATCGCATATTCCGGTTAAACACAAGAAAAAACATTGACAAATTCGTTATGCGATTTTAACTGGATTTGTCTGAACTAACACTCGAAATCACCGGAAAACACTCTGATAAATTTTTGAAAAACACTAAACACAAAAACCTACTAAAAATCAAAGAATACTAAATCCCGAAATACAAGCTAACAGGGGGACCCATTTTTTACATTTAGTCTGCCAAGGGGGGCGGCGCTCACCCCTGGCCCCCGTCAGTTACGCCACTGATATTGTGGTTTTGAGCCGTTATAGTTTATACTGATACGATAAGAAAGTATCTCTCATAAGCGATAACTAATTTAAGGCTAAGCACATGTAAAAGTTAGCATTCAATAACGTGTTCGATGGAAAGTTATGTTCTACTGCAATTTGAGTGTTTTTATGAACAGCAGATAATAATAAAAAAACAAGTAGCACTTTTTGACCCTATTCCGAACAAGCGTTCCACCACAGGAAGCTGCTGACTGCGCAAGGTATAAAATAAATATTTTTCGCTTGTTACATGTATTCTATTCGATCAAGCAGCCCAGCATAAGCTGTTATCTGGGATGGGTTAACTGTAATGACTCACTTGCACTGAAAATCATCTGTCATTCCAAAACGACGAACTACCAATAAAAAATAGCTCTTTCCGGTTAAAGAAGCAAAGCAATTTAGCAAAACGATTTTATGGCTCCTCATAATCAGGTTTGTGATATGTTTTTTCGATTCTAAACCTTGACAAGTGACAAATGGCCAAGAAAACGTTTCAGATATACCATTGGAGACGCTTGCGACGCAGGCTTTGCGTTTGCCAACTCTGAGGTAAAGTTGTGCGTATAGCCTACTCTGCTTTTCCACACAACTCAAAACACTTTATGAGGTATTTATCATAAATTGAAGTACTGTATACTGTTAAAGAATAAAATTTGCATCTACGTTAGCCTGCTGAAATGACATTTCCACCCAAACATAACGTTTTTGTCTTCAAATTGGCTCAATAGTTTTCTTAATAGCACACAAACGGGGCAGTCGCTCTTTGATAAGAATACCACCGGACCTACTGCTATCACACTAGCTCAGGGAATTTTAAGGTGTTTCAGGGGCTCGATTCGGGTCCCTAGATTTGAAAATCGGGTCCCTAGAATCAGAGAAATCGGGTCCATCCACACCAGGTACCTAACATTTTCCTTAAAAAAACCTGCACTAGCTACAAACAGCGGTCCCATTGCTATTTCAAAAACAAACTCAAGGCTGCAAAAATAATGCATAAAATATTTCCTCGTTCCATAACGCACTTATGTTTCCTCGTTCCATAACGCACTAATTTCTTCATAAAAACGAATTAGCAGAAATGATAATCGTTTAAAGAACACGAGCACTTCAAAATATTCGTCACTGATACCAATCCTTTTCGGCTTTACAAATCATGATTTGAACAATGCATAACCTAGGCAAGTTAACTCACTAAAATTAAACCATGAGGACGTTCCGTGGTCCGCAAATACAAGGAGCATGCAAAAATTGGCAGTACGACAACTGTGCACAAACAACAGTTGTAAACAAAGCCAAAAAAGTCTCAGCTTTATGTCCCATTCTCCTGACCTGATAATCCTGAACAAGAACACTCAAGTAACGGATATTTTGTGGACATAGATAAAATGTGTGAAAACACAAGCAACAGCTATGTAGTTAGGACCGTAGCGTTGGAGATTGCTGCTTGGTTCAAACGTCGATACCGAGACATTGCAAAAAAGCCGAGACCAAAATGTTTCGTGATCTGAATGAGATTCGACACACGGAAATTTGTCGACTTCACCTAAATTTTTCTTGAATTTCTCACAAGAGATCATGGGCTTTTCTACAAGAACCTTTAATTTTGTTGGCATTTACGCATTTTAACATCTTTTTTTATTTTCCTTCTGCGAATATGCGACAAACATCAAATCATTTAACTTCTAAAGCACTGCCAAGCCATGTGGCAGAAACCATCGATGGCGTCTAGAACGTAACGTCTGAAAGTAAGGCCGATACTTTGTCAACAAAACCAGGACCGAGGCACAAATTTTCGAGCCCTAGATCGAAACCCAAGATCTGAAAACTTGTAGGCTTCACCAAATTTTTTCTCAGATTTCACAAAANAGTCATCAAAATTTTACGCAGTTTTATTACCCATTTGGTTTTTTATTCACCACAGGTACGAGCAAGGGCGTACTGATTGAACTAAGGAAGAGTGATTGAACAATTAAAAGCTCTATCGGAAGGCCCAAGACCAACCCCTGCAGACCTGAGACTTTCGAGATGGAGACAACTCAGAAAACCGAGTCTCGATACACGTCGCCTGGCCAATACCAAATCTCGAGGTTTCATCACTATAGAAGAGCTTTCAAAGTTTCGAGACAATAAGGTCGATAACGAAAACTGCAGCCTTCGAGACCGAGACGCGACCTTCGAGACTGACCAAATTTCGAGGCTCTATCAGTCATGAGCAATGTTCAATCACACCAAAGCGAATCTATATCTCCATTTACACTACTCTAAAGCTGGGTAAAAATGAAAACACTACAGTAATTGCCAGAGATGAATCATGAATTTGTGTTGGATCAGCTTCGTTCCCCGTATAACTGGCGTTGCAGAAGCCGCGGTTATGAGCACACTAAATTTAACATAAATGAAGAGAAAAGGCTCTTGCTTCACGTTACTTATTTCTTATGGATTTAAGTGTTTGGGTCATGTACATGTTTCATATCATAATGGTTATTCAAAGAACACAAAAATACATAAATCTCGAAACGTGAAAACCGCATGACAGGTGCCAATTGGCACTTAAAGTTACATATTTCGTCAGGACATTGCATGCCTTCATTAGAAATTTTTTGTGGGTGTTTGATCAACGATTTGCATCTTCATGTAACTTTTTATCTAATCACTTCAATTGTCCCGTACTTTTTACAAAAATTCGTTTTCTCTCTATGTAACGCTTCTGCAGGACAGTGATCGAATGTTTTGTTTCCGCGTTTGTCCTTCAGTAGTGCCTACGTGTACGAACTAACAGCTTTCCTGTAATTGCTGTACTTTTGTTTTCTTCTAACTAGTGTGATATTGAACTTGTGTCTGAGCTAAGCACGTAAATGAAACAAATAAATTTCCATACACGCACTCCATAATCCGGCCTTGATCCTAAACTTCTGAAGTATTTTACAGAACAGATCCGGGATCCAAATAAATCGCTGTAGTCCGGATCCAGTCTAATCTAAGTCGTGTCCAATGCTCATATCTGGATGTTTTTGTTTTATTTCAGTGTTTACCCCGCTTCAGTATTGTTTGCAGGTAGAAACGTCATTGCGCCTATACGAAAAAGAACGTGTGATGTAGCAAAAAAGCGACATTTAATTACCAAGATAAGTTCTTTTCATTCTGGTTTGAACGAAATGAAATATGACAGCATAGATTTCAAACAGCAGTTTTTTGTCTAACGTGTTGTAGTAACAGAAGTGAAAGAACTTTGCAATAAACAAACGACTCTTGAAGAAAGAACCGCTCCTGATGCAAAATATTTTCACAGAATACCGGCAGCAAGAAAATTCGCTTATGCGAGTCGTGAGCTGCACTATGCCGATGCCGTTACCGAGTGACATCTGCTTTTTGTACACATTACCAAGATCGTTCTGCAAAACAGTCGGTGATGTTGCGCTTTTGTATGTCTTGTAAGAGATACAAATTGACACAGCGTTGAAACGACGGCAAATGTTGACGCCTAGTGAAGTGCCTAGCGAAAGATGTCTGCTCAGGCGTACAAAATGCTTGAGAAATGCACAAATGTTTGAAACCAGTGTGAAATTTTTTCGGTTGTACAGCAAATTGAACTGAACAGCGGACAACATCCGACAACTTTCGTGACGTTTAATAACGTTTAAACAGTCTTATTAATCAAGTATGCGCTGAAAAGCAAAGTAACAGAAAGTTAACCGAAGTACATGAAAATCAACACTAACAGACCGAGTAGACAATGCGCTCACACCAGCAGACGCAGCAAAGTGAATGAATGTTTTTGTTTTTTGTGGCGCTTTGCAGCTCGTGGGCTATGGAGCGCCAGGACAGAATACGTAAAGGTCTATCCCNGT
>JGI24158J21664_10001093_pt1 | contig 28993 bp, 11 predicted proteins | sample Ectturendosymbi3_FD_21664 | JGI IMG/M metagenome (IMG submission 21664) | reverse complement strand
GTTAATGACAACAACCCCCAGATTATCCTTGACCTGAAGGCAGCAATCACAGCAGCAATAAGAGCGATCCCAAGGGAGGAATGCGGGAGGGTCATCGAGAAACTTTTCCCGCCGGATCCAAATATGCCTGCAGTGCCGGGAAGCTCATTTGTAGCACATTTTGAGCGCCAGTGAAACAAAGAGTTTTTGCAGTACAGACTTGAAGCTTTGGAGATGTCTGCTACACAGGCTTGACCTAACGTAGCTGAAGTTTTGTGTCAATCTAAATAAAATTTTGGAAGTTATTCGATTTCTGGTGATGACCGTTTTTTTTGTGTCACCTTGTAGAATGCACTTTTAGCCATCACTGTTCGCAGGTCCACTCTGACCCAGAGTCATGACGTCTGACAGGGGGCTAGCCGTGGATCAAAATGGTCTCGTTGAAAGGCCAGATTGACCTCTTAAGGTTGCCAGCCTAGGTATGGGGAACCGATGGGCTCCACTCTGGCAACCTCTGCAACTTGCAGAGGTTCTATAACACATGCACAAAACTTGTTTGGAAAACTGCTTTCGGCAACAAGCAGTGTTGAAACCTCTTCTGTGAAGTGGAGGCTCGAGTCAGTACAAGATTGTCAGCAACACCACCGATAGCCTCGATTTCGGATACGTTCCGGCCGATTTTCTGTTTGCGTGTTAATACGTTCAGTGTTATGCAAGGTGTTGGTGGCGGCAGCTTCGATGCGGCCACTGCATCATCACTTACCTGTTATAATTTGTTTTCTGAACTGTCCCTGCCGCAATGCTGCTTCACCCTAAATAGCGTCTTCAAACGTTTCTGCTTTCACCGCAGACCAAAGCGTTCCCGGCCGAAGCTGTACATTGTCAACATGCAGTGGACTCCGAAAGACTCTCAGGCCGACCTGAAGATAAACGGTAATTCCGATTCGACATGTTTGCCAACTGCGCCATTTCGATAAGTTTGTTTATCTGCGTGGGTGGTGCTGCTGGCGCGGTCTTTAATCTGCTAGTCCGGGAGCTTTCGCGCGAGGTTTCATCATCATCATCATGTGCCTGCCTGCCTGGCCTTTTGGTTTTCTTTAAACGAAAGCATCAAATACCGCTCGCTCGTATCGGACGCCGTAAGTAAGTAGCTCCAAGTGTTTTGACGGCCTGCTCTGCTCAAACTTGCAGGACGGGCGGATGACGTCATGCGAATGGTCGCGTCATATTTACGCGTGGAAGTCCCGTCCAGTGAAAGGTGAGCGGTGTTGTGTCAGTGTGCGAACTACGCGCACTGTATCGGTGCTACTACGGAATGTGTGCAGCAAAGTGTGCTACCGTATGGTAGACCAGTTACGTCCAAGCCATTAACTGCGTCATATTGCTTGCTAAGAAAACTAGGTGAAATTTCAACAACCTTCCTGATGTGCTTTTCTTAGCTTTCGATTTTACTCCCCGTGTCAGACTTCCACTGTTCTGTGAGCAGCATTAGGTTATTATCGGATTTTGTATGCTAGGGTTGGCCGTCTGACCCAACACGGTTCAGATTTGCTGGCCCAGAAACAAAGCTGTTTGTGATGCGTGCCAGCGCTGGCGTAAAACTGCCCAAACCAGCTTGTGAGGGAAAGAGATTTAAAGTTCAGCGTTATGTGCTTTTTGAGGACTGTGCCTTCGTTTCGTTGTTCGCTTTATAAATTCAACATTTGCTGATCGCATGTTCTAAAATCTGTGCATTTTTAAGAACTGTGGTAAAAAGTAGTCATTGGCACAGCTGGTCGAAAAACATTTCAACTGGGAGTAAATAGTCAGAAAACCTCACGTACGAGTCTTAAACGCGAAGTGTCCTAGCCATAACGGCCCTGTTGTTTACTCCATTCCGAAAGCGGCACTTGCGTTCCATCACCAGGCAACGGTCAAAAGTAAGTGACGTAAGTGTCAGCCAGTGGATGAGTAAGTAGCTGCACTTGACCGAAAGTTACCGCTTGAAAATGACACTTTGAATTCTAAGAAGATCCGCTCATGTTTTGCAGCTCATGCGATTGCTTGCCACGTCTCGCCACTCCGACCAAAGCGTCGGAGCTAGAAACCTTCCGGACCCGATGCATTCAACTTCCCCCCCACCTCGCCGTCGACTACCCGGAGTGCAATGTCGCGTTAACGCGGAAGTGCGTTTCAGAAGCGCCTGTCCGTCCTCTTGCAGCCAAGAGCTTGTCTGTTCCCAGTTGTTCTAGCCTTGCGTCACACGATGACGATGATGACGTTTGGCGCGAATCGGACTCGCGCGTTGGCGTGCAAGTCGCGAACGACTTACCCGGGTGGTTCGGGAAAGGCCGCAAATCAGGGCTCAAAAAGTGCGCCAAAAGACGCCGCAGAAAAGCCACCTATTGATGTCTTCGATCTGCTTCAATGCAGATATGCTGAATAGCGTCAGGTAGTAGTTAAGTCCAAGTTTTTTTTGCTAACAAGCATTATGCACCTCCAGTTATGCTGTTAAGAGTCGCCGATTGCCTGCATCTCCTTTCAGTTTTTTGCTGCAACCCTGGTTACCTGTGTGTTGACAGCCGTACATTCACAAAACTCTGGGCTGGTCTTGAAGTTGTGTGTTTCTATGTCGTATCAGTGTAGCTTTAGTTTAATGCTCCCTTGTATCGGGTACGACTTCTTCAACTTGTCATTTTGTTGTTACAACTGTACAATCAAGGTTAAGTCCCCATTTATGCGTTTAACGCTTTACTGAAAATTGAAATTTGCTATGTCTTCCTGTCTCATTACAACCGGATTTTTTTTCCACTGAAAAGAATCGACATGTGATTCTCCATGACGGTTTGGATTGCATGTTGAAATGCACTGTAGGGTGTCGGAAACTCAAAACCAGATGAGTGAACTAAGTATGTGCGAGGCTCGAGCCTTTGCCCAGACAACGCCCACAGTGAGTCCGGTTGGCGCTGCATGAAACAGAAGTCCCAGGACGGTCTCTTCGAAAAAGTCCGAGAAGCTGATGCACACTGTGCAGGATGTTGACATGTCCGGGTTCGCAGCAAATCAAAGGCCGTGACACTATGGCCTTGTCCTACAATCGTGGTGGCGTTGTTTCATTCGTCATGGACGGTTGCCATTTTTCTGCTACGCACTTTGTCCTCTACCAGTGAGTTCAGGCGAGGTATTCCTGGAAATTCGGGAGCAGTTTCTACAAAAAAGTTCAAAAACCATTTTTTAAATCCTGAAAAAAGTTGCTTTACTTGGCTGTGAGTGGAATTTAACTGAAAGGGTTTCGTTCGCCGGAACACGGGTTAGATCAGGTAAGTCGACAAAGTGAAAAAATCGTTAGATTGTTGCTGAATTTTACCGGCAGAGTTGCAGGTTTGAAAACAAACAACGTACCTCATGCTTGGTTGATTTTTCCAGCGCGTAAGGTGTACGCTTGGCGAAATGTGAAGTAACGCACTGTGAAACCCATCGCGCACATTGTGGCCTCTGAAAATACTGGCTTGTTGCTCACAAAGTTTAAAAAGTGTGGCTTTCGCCCTTGCGCACCGAACGACAATTTTTCGCAAGTCGGGTGGTTGTCATTCGGAGCATTGTTCTTTCTACGCGAAACTCGTTTTTTACGGTTCCTATTTGCGAGTACATTGTCCCACGAGTCGCCCGACCGGGTTCGGTCGCCGTGGCGAAAACGGTCAGCCTTAATTATTTTCCGAACAACTGATGAAAGCAATCAGTTTTATAACTTTTTATCAATAAGTGTTGGTTTTATCGAGGAGGAATAACCGCCAGTCCTCCCGTGTGCTTTCATTCTCCGGCAGCAATGGCACTGTCTTTATGAACGCATCCTTGAATAATTCAGACAAAAATCGCCAGTCCTTGAATCTAACTTCGGTTTCATCGTATCGTCTGTGTGAAGTTCGAGAATTCGATTATTTGCTCTATTCCGGCAGATGTCACTTCCAGCTGCAATTTATCATGACACGGGTTTTACTTACAGAGCAACAAGTGCTGGACACGCTGAGATTTCTTCCTTATTCAGCTTTTTTCGTCCAGTACCGGTTGGCACTGGTGTTGCTTTTAGCCTTTCAAGTCGTAATGTCTTTCTTGCGAATGTGCCCGTGCGTTTGTTAGAATACTCTTAAATATTATTAATTCAATGTTCAATGCATGCAGTAGAGGTTGTTATTATCTGGTACATGAATAAAGTATTCAAGTGGACGCGTCCTTGTGCACTACTTCTAACCAGCAACCACCGTGTGTATAGCAAGCCCGTAGCCAGGTTTTAAGGCAGGGATGGGGAACCTATTTACTACCACGGGCCGCATGCAGGCGTAGACACAGGGGGGTGTAGACATAGGCGTAGCCAGGGGATGCAAAGGGGCCATGGCCCCCCAAAATTTTTAGAAAATGTAGTCATTTTGTGCTTTGAAGGCGTTTTTCCAAACAAAATAGTGTTATTCGCCTAAAATCAAACAATTTGGCCCCCCAAAAATTTCTGGGCTGGCTACGCCACTGGATGCAGGGGATGCCTTCCCCCCACCAGACCTAAAAAGGTGTTGACATGACACTTGATTTCATGGAAAATCATCACCAACAATATTTTTGTACTGCACATTACTTAATCGCTAAACATACTAAAAATTAACTTATGCTCAACAATTAGTCAAAAACGTTTCGTTTCATTAGATGAGCTGGCCTTAGTTTGTGGAACCTGATACAAAATAGTCAATGATCGCATGGGCGTCCACAAGGGTGCAAAACGGGCATTTGACCCCTGGAAAGTGGGATTAAGAACCAAATATTTCTGGAAAAACCTGAAGTCGGCATCTTAAATCCCGATTAATTGATTTGATTCTTGCAATGACAGTTTTTTTGCCGGTATGAAACACACTGCACAAGAGTCAGGTTCACAGTTACAGTGTCATGCAGTGATGAGCTTGCAGTGCACTCATGTTATGTCCCCTCCTTTGCCTACAGAGGCTGATTGCGAATAGCGTGAGCGGATTGTTCTGCTGTTGGTCTTTATTGCTTAACAATACCATGGCAACAAACCTGCAAAGGTTCACTTTTTGTTACGATAGCAGGCGTTTTGTTGCATGAGACTGTTGAACGCACACATCATGGCAAGTAATGCAGCGATACAGTGACACCCTGATAGCGGTAAGCCACGTACTTTTATACAGTACTTTGTGAAAAGAAGCACGAGTGAGTCTATAGCAGTGCTTCAACAAGTTTCAAAAATCCATTATTAGTGCGAGTGTGACCAACGTACCTGCATGCACTTATGCAGGCTTCTTTTCATGCCGTATAAAATGACGTGGCTTGTTAGAATACATCGATGCAGGCTTGTGGAAATGCGTCTTAATCGTTAAGGTTTAGACAGAATAGGTGGGCGAAACGTCGGCTACTAATAAAATAATCGCCAGAAGAGCTAGTTTATCTGTTTGATTTAAAACCTTGTGGCAAATGCTACGAAATAACAACATGAGTAGCGAAAAGAACAGCGTTAAGGCTTAGTTCTGACATCTGAGTGAATACAGAGTGCAAAGCTTATTTGCTGTAGCGAATTTTCACAATGCACCTAGTCAATTTTGCAAAAGCTGCGTGAGTTCTAATTCTAGTAAGTTGCCCGTAGTCGTGTCAACGTACAGGTCTACTTAATTGTCCAGTTTGGGTATGATGAGCGTTCATTGTGAAAAAATTGCCAAAGACAAGCAAGGTTTATTAATCGCTTTGGAGAGATCCCGGAGGTTTGCAGCTCTTGTTTCTAAGTGATGCTGACAAGTCTTGCTAAATGATCCCGCAATCAGGGGGAGATCAACCGGGCAATTCCCCCCTGAAATTTCCAAAAACATGTTCAGTTGAATATATCAGCTGGGTGCGGCTCTGCTTGCTAAGTAAAGTAAAGTCATAATTTTTGGTTTCGTTGAAAACCACGGCAATCCAATGCTTCTTTCTTTACAAATCATGGCAATGCTTACTTGAAAAGAAATGCCCTGCGTTGAAAATGTGCAGATAGCCTACTGTGTAAATTGTCGTAATACTAATATACCTGACTATTGCTGCCAACGAAGCGTTTTTCGGTGATTGTTACCGTAACATTTCCTTTGCAGTATAGCAAGAATAAAGCGTTTTGTGAACGTCCATTTGCATTGCATCGTCAGCAGTGTATTCGCTCTATGGTGCGCAAATACTCAGGACCACCAGAACTGTTGCGCAGTGAAATCTCATTCTCGCATACTTGCAGCATTCCAAAGCAATGGAAAAGCACGCAAACAAGAAGCTATTTGGATGAAACGTTATTTTGTTCGTATTTTGATAAGATTGTATATTTATTATATAATTCACAAAGTTTGTAATTCATTGAAAACTTCACTTACTCAGCCCTAAACTAATCATGCTCACTAAAACAAATATTTACTCAGTGTAAAATTATCTTTGAGGGAACACTGATCATCAGCAATTTGAAAATGATAAACAAAAAGTCGACGTTTCCCCCCCTGGAAAAGTTTCTGCGGACGCCCATGAATGATCTCGCTTTGATGTTTTCGTTACTTTCTTGCTTTCACTCATTACGAATTGTTTGTTTCTTTCCGTTCTCTTAATTTCGGTTTCAAAATAAACAGAATCAACCCACTTGTTATTTCATCAAAATTACCTGTAATAACAAATGTTATACACAAATTACTATGGGTGTTGCAGACTATTCCAAACGACAGTTAAAAACTATAAGGTTACACATTTGAAGAGCACTGATCTAAACCGCATCCAAGTGACTACGCTCACTTGCTGCAACATAAAAGTCAAACAGCGCTACTACACTATGCTGGTTACTGTCACCGGTAATTGTGCTGTAACACACCTAACCTAAAATGAGAATAAGTTTTATGTCGTCACGTGAACTGTTTATCTCGAGTCCTCGTTGTACCTGCGCCGACGCTAGTGACTACGTCAGATCGTTGTTATGTGCCACATTGCTTGTTGGTTCCGTAACGGTCCAATGTTAAAATCTGACCAGTTTTATAATTCAAGCTTCTTCCAAATCAAGGTTGGTCTTGTTTCCTCGTAAATGTACGTATACGAAAGTGATTGATTTACGCAATATGGTCCTGTGAAGCATTGGGTTCATTGCAAAGCGATATCGCATCCCCCCACCAAGTTAGCCTGTGTCCGCTACTGGCCGCATGAATTCTGGAATATCGCTGGCGGGCCGCAAAATTTACTTAATTTTATCTTAAAACTCTCTTCTATACCTTGCAACGGAAACTAACGAAAGAAAACTATTTCTATGCCAAGGAGCGAGTGAGACTTCTCTTGACTTACTGTCTGCGTACCTGTTTGTCAGGGAGTTTTGTTTTGACGCGTCGTTGTGTCCCAACTTTGGTAACGAAATTTTTGATGCGGGCCATATCAAATGTTCACGCGGGCCGCAGGTTCCCCACTCGTGTTCCCAATTCGGGGCAAAATTTTAAAACCCGGGTTTCGGGTAGCTGAGAGAAGAAACCCGGGAAAACCCGTTTTTTTCGGGTTTTGAAATGAATGCGACTTTGAGCGGTAAACACTCAATATCATTTTGTAATTACTACTGTTTGTTCCTGCGCGATTTATTAGCGCAATATCATTAATTAAGTTAAACACAGTTTTTCAATGATGCTTATAATACTGACACATGGCAATCAAAGCACACTTTCATCATTCAGTCTGTTTCTGAGTTTTGTGACACATAGCCCGTGGCTGAAAAGCCCACTCTGGTTCCACTGATTTGAGCTGATTTGGGCTTGATTGTGAATAAGGCATGAAACAGTTCTTCAAGGTTGTTTGACCTCTTCTTTGTAGCCTCAAAAAAACTCATTTTTTCACAATTTATGATCGGATCTCTTCCTGCGCTGAAATAGTTTTGTAGTCTTCACCCGCATGGATTATATTGATTCTGTGCTTTGATTTTAAAAGTTTGATTAAACTCTCAGTGCTTGAACCATCTCCTTTGGTATAACGAAGCACAAATTGCAATTTTGTGTTGGTTGAGCCTTGTTGTATAAGAAATGGCTCTAAGCTTCTGATTTTCTTTGATTGCTAACGTCTTTAAAGGGAATGTGTATGATTAAAAATCTACCAGTACTGTTAGCCGTTTCTAAAGGAAAGCCAAATATTTTGCAGAAAGTTATTTCAATCTGAAAAGGAACGAATCATTTTGCAAAGAATCACAGCTTGTCTATGAATTACACATCACAGCTTATAAATGAACTAGTTAGTAACTACGGCATACGTTTGAAGAACTACCTCAAGTGGTAATTATTTAATTAGGTTAGCGAAAAGATTAAAGTTCGCGTAGCCACCTGCTATGTGCGAAATGACGTCACGATCCGTCTAAATAGGTCAATTAAACGAAAATATAAACGAACCAACAACGAACTTATGATGGTCACTGAGCAAAAGCCGCACCTTGTGCCTCATGTTAATACGGTAGTTTGAATTTCAAACGTTCTAATTTGGCCGTTACACGCGCCAATCTGCAACTCCAGTGTTATCAGAATTACTAATATTTGAATGCAACAATTCCAGGTTTTTTGAAATAACCGGGTTTGGTAGTTGAAAAAACCCGGGTTTCGGGTTCGGGAAAACCCGGGTTGGAAACACTATTCCCCAGCCCTGTTTTAAGGTTTTGCGGTGAAAATAAATTATTTAGGATGGCAAATTTATTTTTTCGCCATTCGATTGAAAGCCGCACGAAATAGTGTTAAGAAATTAATGTAAGCCGCACTTGAACATAGGTTAGCTAGGCCTCAGATGCTGTGAACTTGCACGTTTCGCGTTTAATTGGCAACCCTGGTTTGTGATGCTTTACCACTACAACTGCCTTCTGTCCATCATAACCCTCCTGTGACGGATGTGCTCCTGATGCTGAAAAGAAGAGAATGCGAAAAACAGTTTGGTCGACAACACGTAGCCAAGGAAAGACTGAGCGTCATCTAGACCTTCCGATAAGCAAAAGAAAAAATGTAAGTCGCTCGAAATGATTTGAAACATAAGCCGCGGCTTACAATCGAATAAATACGGTACTATGTTTAAAGCAAATTTTTCTGGACGCAATGCAATTTGGGGTCAATGCCCCTCATAGATACGAGAAGTCCCGTCGCCACGGGGAGGCTTTGGTGGGCTTAGCCCCCCCAAACAAATCTCCAAGCCCTCCCAAATTGAAAGTGAAACACTATAAATAAGTGGAATTTTGATTAATTTTTTAAGTCAAGCCCCCCGCACAAACGCAAAGGCCCCCGCAGAACTGCAAACCCCCCCCATTTGAAAACTTTCTGGCTACGAGTATGGGATATAGCGAATATTTTTCTTGTGCCAATACTTTTTCTGCTAACGTGCAATTTACGTGATTTTTCGTAGGGCGTAACCTTCACCGGAAATGCGATAAATCCTAAACCAAGATTGAAATTCAAGATTTTTGCAGTATTTTCTTTTGTTTTTTTTGAATACTGCGCTGCTTTGTTTTTCTCACCGGTGGAAAACATGAAAACTAAATCCATGTTCGCCTCCTCACACACCACTACACGCGACATGTGCCAGCTGCAAATCTAAAATTCCGATGGAGAAGTTTTTGATTGTTTGCAGAAGTAAGCAGAGAAGGTTTGTTCTCACTTTGAATAAAACTTCGGGCTTAACGCAACTTTTAAGTTTCGTATCCTGCGTAGTACGCGCTGGGTGGATCGTAAAATTGTTATTACTCTGAAATGAGGTTTGCAGTGACAACGGAGCCGATCACTTTCGTTCAAACGATTTGTTGCAAAGCTCACAATGCCAATCAGCGTACGGATATGCATGTGATGATCGTCAGCATTTCTTGTCACAAAAAGAAACGAAACACGCACATTGCTCGCATTCACCGAGAATGCAGCTGAGGTTACCTCACAGTTTGATTGCGGGTACCAGCAACCCGCTCAGGGATTTGATTTGCTCCTGCAGTGCGGCACATTCGATTCGACTCGGACACTCTTCCAGCAGAAAAAAACACTTCTTTCAAGAATTTCCAACCCAAACCGCACGCTTCATATTTTGTCAACGTCACAAAGCCTTCTACTATCGCCTGAAGATCAGAGGTGGACAAAAAGCGGAGGCGGAGTCTAAGAATCTTGTTTGTTGGCGAAACGGAGGAGGAGATTGGCTTTTTCTTCATTTTCTTTGCAAAGTTCGAACTCACTATTGCTTAAAAATTTTCTTGGAAATTTTATAGTTAATCATGCGCGTTACGGACACAGCATTACTGACCTTTGCTAAGGTCAAAGGTCTGTTTTTGCATCTCTTAAATGTATACGAAGTTTAATACGATTTGGACATGGGAAAACCAGCACCTGCTCGTCCAGCCGCCCACGACCCGTGAATCATGTTTGTGGTTTTACAATCCATACAGGGTTTCAGTCTATAGGCTACAGAAATTAACTCTACAAAATTTCCAAAAATTCAACAATACGCCCTTTTGTGGTGAACTGGCCATCGTACCCAAACCCAAGGTTGCGTTGTTTGCGCGTACCTTGCGTGTGATTGACCGTTATTGCCAGCATTATGTGATTTAGCCTAGGCTACAACGTTTTACGAATGCTAATATACAGTATTACACGGTAATGCAGTACCAAAAAAGAAGTTGTTTTAAATTGTATGTTAGAAATGTGTCATTGGCTGGAGCATTGTGGCAAGGGGGCATTTTTGTGTAACTGTAGAGTTATCTAATATTCATATAATATTGAAATATGAGGTGAGTGGTGGTTAGATATGCGCTGCAGTTAATATTTGAAGTCATAGTATTTTAGATATACGAGTATATTTGGCAGTAAACTATTAGCATTGAGGTGCCCAGCTGTCAGTGACTGAACTGAAGTTAGATTAACTATCAAAAATTAATCTTATGATAGTCTAGTTGAAGTTGTGTGTTTCATTTAGGCAAAGAATTCCTTTTCGACAGAAAAAAAGTTATGCAGGTTGGAACTACATCAAGCAGAACTGCCAAGTAACATGCAATATATGTACGGTATACGATAGTTTCTGTCTTGCCTCATGAGGCAAAAGCTGTGCTGGGACTATTTCGCCTTTAGTCAAACACAATTGGTTAAAGTGGTCACAAGACAAGTACAATGCGCAGAGACAGCGGTTTAAGTTTGCGGACGTATGGTTAGGGTTTCGCTTGCAGTTCACACAACGCANACATGAAGCCTGTAACAGCTTGCCAGCACTCAAACCATGAAAACACTCGTCCATGCATGTCAGACTGAGCCACTACAGACATCACGGTCAAATAACTAGGTCATGTGTTTCGAACTTGTCGTGTGACTACTTCAACCAATCGCATTCAGTTAAACGCAAAATAGCTATAGCAATGTTTTTGCCTCATGAGGCAAAATTGACACTGCCTTTCATTAAGCAGAACTGTCAAGCAACATGTGTAGGCTACTGAAAATGTTATTGTGGAGTTTGCAATTTTGCGGAGTCAGACTTGAATGTTTCCATGGTTTGCAGAGGAGGATTGGATGCGGATTCAAAAAATAAGACTCCGTCCACCCCTGGTGAAGACCTTGGATGAGGTGATCAACGTAATAGATTGAGCAAGGAGCGAATACATGGATTTTGCGCGTTGGCCCTTTGTTGTCTCAAGTCCTAAAACAAGTCAATATGCGCGTGGAGATTCTGGTGTCCAGATTGAAATAACTTGCAAATATAGCTGATGAATCAAAATTGCAAGATTATTTACTTGAAAGCAACAGCTCATAACTACGGTTCGCAACAAATCGGAAGAATGCTTGCTGAAAACAGTGACGAAATACTCGCTTGCTGCTAACAAAGTTAAAACTGTGGCTTTCCGCTCTTGTGCACCGAGCGACAAATTATTGCAAGTCAGGCTGTTGTCGTTCGAAGCACTGTTCTTTCTACCCAAAACTTTTTTTCAGTTCCTATTTGCGCGTAGAATCTCCCGCGAGTCGCCCGACCAGGTTCGGTCGCCGTGGCAACAGCATGCATGCGAAAACAGCCAGCTTTCATTATTTCCCGAACAACTGTTGAACGCAATGAGTTTTATAAGTTTTGTTTCTCACGATGTGTTAGGTTTCTGGAGGAGCAATAACTGCTATAAACGTAAACTCCATGAGTAAAAGCGTATTTGCGCGTCGGTTTATGCAATACTTCGACAAACAAATCAAGCTCTTGCGATTTCAACTCCTCAAGTGCTTCGGAATCGTTTGTTAAATTTTTTGACTAAGGATTTCAGGACCGACACTTTTCTCGGCTTTATTTCAATTCGTCGCTCAAGAACGATTTACCTGTTGACGTGCGGACCACCACAAATTGCTGCAATATCGCCACGCCGATGGCATGCGCCAAGGTATTCATTAAAACAGCAAAACGCGTTCAACGACATTCTTGCCGAGAATCCTGCGCTTGTTTTTCGACGGCAATAATAAAATTATTTGACTTGCAAATGTCAAGTAGTTTGTAGTTTTAAATATGCAAAGTACTGATGAGAAACTCACGCCGTTTGTAAAATAAACGTAGTATTTTTTCACTTGAACACAGGTCATTTCATTGAACTGTCTGCAATACCCAAGATTTTTGGTATACGCTATTTAATAATCCACGACGCTACAGCACGCACGATACATGCTTTGTGAAAGCACACTTCTTTTTCTTCCGAATTGAAAAAACTAAACTATATTCCTAATGTTCGATTTCCTACAAACCAGCACAACTGTCCTCAATAAGGTGCAAGCACAATCAGTGCTCGGAAAGAAAGCTGTTTAGGATGGAGTACCTCACTTTTGTTGAGAGTTATCCCTTAATTTAAAATAGGCCAATGCTTTTCTTTCCGAATAATAAAACACGGTGACATTTTCTGGCTCCACAAAGTGTAAGCAGGTAGAAACAAAATTTAGATCTGGTAAACTTGACGGTCGTGTTGCATTTTGTTATGCTGTGTGAATTACCGAACGGTTTACCACGCACTCGACGTACTGAGCTAATAGCTCTCGCGACTTTCATCTTCGGCAACATAGTCAGCAACACTTTGGTGCCGACTGTTCTAGCTGATCCACAAAGTGATAGACAGTTTAGAAAAATTCTCAAGACTTTTGGGCTGAAAACACACTCGGCATTGCGTCGTTTCTATTTTAGGGAAAACTTCACTTTGTTATCTAACAGAGTTTACACGCGCCAATTCGCAAAATTGCAGCTTCGCCAATAACAGCACAGAACAGTTCCCCATTATTTTTTTACTTTTTTATGCACAGGAGCAAAAATTTTAAAATTACAGTTCTACCTTGTTTTCACATGCCTCTGTCCAGAAATATCATTTGTGCTGTAACCCTCGTTACTTTTAAAACTGACCGTTTGAACCAGCACCCGGTGTTTAATGTTAAAAGCCGCCAACTCCTTTAATAAGTTGAGAGAAGAGGTTTATGACTTCTTCAGTATGGCACAACCAGGGCTGTGGAGCCGGAGTTCAAATTCAAGGCTTCGTCTCTGGCTCCAGCTCCAACTTCTAAAAGTTTTTGGCTCCGGCTCCAAAATGATTTGGTTCATTGGAAACTGAAAAGCATTGTGTTATTTGTAAAACTCGCTTGCCCCACAAACTAGGGCTGTGGAACCGGAACCTAAATTTCAGGCTCTGAATCCAGCTTCGGCTCCATCATCCAAAAGCTTTTGTCTCCAGCTCCAAGCATCCTAAATTGCTTGGGCTCCGGCTCCAAAGCTTTCATGGTTTGTGTTGTTTGGATGCACAGCCAGGGATCAAGTTTATTAAAAAATTTTGGGGGGGCAAACCTCTATAGTTTGCGTTTCGATGACGTCACTGTGTTCACTCAACCGCAGTACGACTTTGTAAAATTGGCAAAACGGGGGAAAATTATGGAATTTATATATTTTGGCGACCGTGGTCCAAGCACCTCCCCTGGCTGCGCCCATGGTGGTGGTAGGTGCTGTATCTTTAATTCTGACAGTTGGGCTTATAAATATAGTTATGCTCAAAAACTGTGATAATCAATTCAAATTTGGTCAGTTCCGAAATAAAAGTCACTGCTACTAAAAACAAACCACAAGACCACATAGATCAAATCAAAAACAAACTACAAGATCTTTTGGTAAACACTAGTAGTGGCAACCAGGCGCGTAGCCAGAAATTTTGATAGAGGGGGGACAAACAACAACCGAGTTTCAACATTTAAAGATGTTTAATCCTCCTTGGTTTTAAAGCATCATCCATGAAACGTGCATGTTTCTGGCGGTTTCTCCTGAGCAGTTGTGTTCAGATTTAAGCAGACAAATAAAAAGTTCTCTTTCATTAAATTGACAAGTTTTAAAAGTTTGATAGTGAAGTTCCAAGCTTCTACTTTGGATCAATGCCACCATTTGCTCCTAAACTTTTCCTGCAAAAGCGCTAGTAAACCTCTCAACGGTATAAGTGCACGACCTGTAGTATGCTTTTCGCAGCCAATAGAGCAACTGAGCAACAAGCCATCGCGACCGCTATTACGATTGCGCTTCTTATACTGTATTTACACACTTCGGATGCACACCAACACAACACGCTCAATCGAAGCCAAGCAGAGAGTTTGCTCTAACTGAGGCACCGACGTCCGAAGTACGCCTTCTGCAAAACTTCCGCGCGTATAAGAATTGGATTCCGTTGTCATCTAATTTGTGAGCGATTAATTCACGTATGTAGTTGATAAACGTAAACGCTAGTCTTTCAACGCGTTTGAAAAGTGTTTGGATTTTTGATAATCCGTAAGATCTTTTGGCTTTGTTCAACTTATTCTGTAAAAACTTTGTAGCTACTTTAAACTTACTTCAGTGGGCTTTGCTAGATTTGACTGATTACATTAAAATAAAAAATGGAAGTAAACTGTAAACACAATCGTAACCACAACATTACAAAACTTATTAACCACGCTCAGCTGCATGTAAATATAGCTCAGCATTGCACGCAATTAATTTTGTACAAATCACGGGCTTCCAGAAAATCAATAACTTGTCTGCGGAATTTGAAGCCCTAATGGGAAAAAATCAAATTCAGTTTCATTGTAGTCACATGCGCTTTGCCAACAAAACAGATTGCAAGCTCAGGGATGATATTAGGGAAGAATAACGAGGCAATCGCCTCAGGCCCTTCCTTTTCAGAGATACCGTGCCCCCCTCTTAAGAGATTTGCATCAGGGGCGGATCCAGGTGGGGCGATTGGGGTGATCGCCCCCCTTAAAACCTACGAACGTAACTTTATTCACCATGATTTTGTATAATTCGGAAAACAACATCAGCGATGTAAGGTCATTTTATGGTCCATTGTTTTGTCTCAGCAGTGTTGTGAAATATACATCATCTCTCTTACCGTAGCAAAGCCGTTGTGAGGTTTGGCTAACAGATATTACTGAAATGGCCCATCCCTAACCATAATGGCTAGATCCGACCCTGCTTTGCACCATTGTTTAGTTAAAAAGGTAATGTACCACTCTAGAGACACATTTAAAGAAGATCTGAGGAAAGTCGTATGTTTTTCAAAATAAACCAAAAATTATGGAAATAGTGCCAAAGGAGGCATCTTTCAAGTGTCCAGCTGCAAAACTTTACAAATTTTTGTTCCTTTCCTATGTATATTATGCTCTTGAATTTAGTTCATAAATTGAAATGTGAAACACATTTAACTCTTTTATCCACATAATCCCACATCTACCCTTCGCAATGGCGATGTTTTGGGGCCCCTTTCTGAGAGCTTTCCCCTGAATTTTAATATCAACCTCCATGCAAGTTATCTCAGTATCTGCAAATGATGACATTGTCAAATCCCTCTGCACTAACAAAATAAAAAGCATCTTGCTACTTATGTTAAATTTTGCTGGTGACTCTTCTGGTTGCAGTTAAATGATTTCAAATAATTTACTGTAAGATGGGGTGGCAATTAATATCAGATGAAAATTGGAACACTGAGGTTATGAACAGTTGGTCAGAGTCTAATATCTTGACAAGACTGATTTTTCCCTGCCGGCAAGGCAAAGAGAAACCATTGATGAAAACGTTGAGGCTCCACATAACTGTGATGGAATCGTCACAAGACATGTCATCACAAATAAATATCCAGAATGAATACTATTGTTGCTAAACAGTGTATATGGCGCAGTGAAGAAGACTTTGAAACTGAATGGCTTCTTAACCAAAGTTTGAGCTTCAAGACAAAATGTATATCACCGCCACTCGCCATATTCACGCTTGTAGTTTGGAACTGTGCAAAAAAATATACGATATTGATTAAGGCCACGCTGACACTGGATACAAGGATATGTTATATTTGCAAAACCAACGGTTATCAAAGAGAAATTTGCGATGTTCTTTAAATGAAGCTTACACATCCATTAGGTGGGAGACAGCAAACTGGTGCGCCAAAAATAACTGTGAAAAGCGTTACTCCAATTGTTTCCATTTGCGGTCATTGATTACAAAAGGTCAGATAGAAGTGTGTATTTGACCAAAAGCTGAAGTAGGATAGATTCTTTGATGCAGTTTCGTTTATTTGCAATGAAGTCTTTCTTTGGCTTATACTTCAAAAATATTTTATTTACCTGAAAATATTTTATTAAACTTCTTTGGAATTGGGGGGATATTGCCCTCGTTGCCCCCTGGCTACGCGTCTGGTGGCAACGGTATTCTGATTGCGGGCTACAGAGCAGCGCAGGAATTCATGATTGGGTGAAGTTTATGTGCACACCGATTCGGTAATTCAGATTAACCAACACAATTACCAACAATCATGACAATTCAGTTATAATCCAGTGACAATGTTCATTTTTCTTGTTTATTCTCTGGCTTTATGCTGGGAAATAGCGCGAATAAAGACGGAGCTATATGCCACCAAATCTTTTGCTTGATTTCGATCACGCAGTCGCAGATAAAGTCTCTTCTGTTCATCCTGCTTGCTTTTCTGGTGTAGTTTGTCTATTTAACACCCAAGACATAACTTCAATATCATGCGTAGAGTCCAACCTCATGCTGTAAAGCAAATCATTTGTTGTTATAAACTCACTACGTGCCCAAATATGCAATGCCGGAGACTTGTCTAGTTCAGTTTCCCACAACATGCTCTCTCAAGAATCACTCGTAAATTAGGAAGCTCTTACCAAGCTTTATGGTGTGTTCGATGGAGGGCAGAACGGAGTCATAGGTGCAACAGCAGACTCTGCAAGGGTTTAGCGATCTGCAATTTGTGAAAGTAGGCTTCTGAAGAGAAATGGAAAAACCATGGCACTTGCGAAGCTCTTTATATCGTAGGTTTTATTAGATTGATTCCAAATATAAGAATACGACTTAAATTTTTGAGATTACCACATGAAACGTTTTCTGTTCAACTGCATCTGAGACTGGGATCCTCACAACATTAAAATCAATTATTCATTTTCATCAGCTTTTTCTCCTTGTTTCTGAAAAAATTTCCCCCCCGGCACGGAAGGTTAGGTCGTCATTCATCAAGATTGTAGGTTATGTTCACTGGGGTTGCCACTATCACACTAATCGTACACTGCATTTTCTGGTAAACATTAAATTGCAACCCAGCCGTCTCGAGTTAATTAAAAGACAAATTGGAAGCTTAATAATGAAAATAGCGGCGTATGCAAAGAAGAAAAGAGTCATAGCAGTAGCATTGTAGAGTCATAGCAGTAGTCATAGCAAAGAAAAAAAGAGTCATAGCAGCAGCATTGTAGAGTGCTTCTTTCATGTAACGTAATTGTTTTTTGTCATTGGTTTTCACATAATGAAATGATGCTTTAACGTAACGCCATCGAGTGGGATAGTTCAAAATAGCTTGAAAGGATCTTGTTAGTTTCATAAAGAAAAAATCTGACTTTCAACTCATCGTTGTTCTCTACCTCACATATCTGAAAATGAGCAACGTGTAATCACACAAGCTTGGTGGGAAGAGTGAGGCCTCCTGCTGCGCAAAAGTCTGCCACTTGTTTACGTTTCCGGTAATTGCGAGCAAGACCACCGAACGTCACAAGGAGCTTATTTTTTGTTTTCGTTGCGTAAATATTGTCGATAAGCATCGTGGAATATTCGCTGTGCGCAGACATCCCGCCTCACGATAGGTGGGCTTGCGGCTACGAGAGACAGAATGTCTGAATGTTGCCATTTTGACGTAAAATTGGCACAGAAGATGAACTTTGTCCTTTTCCGTCTGACTACAAATAAACTTGACCACTTCTACCAACAGATATAAAAGCAAGACGTGCAATAGCATTTATGACGTCTGAATTCTGTCACAGTTCGCGCATATTGCAGTCTATTGTTCCATAATCTTTCCTTGCGCCATTTCGCCTCTTGCCAGCAGTTGGGTTTGATGGAAGTCAATTGCTTGTCGAAATGTTCCGGTGTGTTACCAGTGTGGTTGCTGGAGTAGCAAGCTGGTTTTCACACGAGCCGGCGATGACTTTCGTAATTATTGGGCTCCTCGTTTGCAAGAAGAGTGCAGGAATTTTTTCATGTCGCCACAATATGTTGGCGACACATCATCGACTCTGGCTTTACCCTGGTCAGTACAAATAATTTTACATCACATCGAATTACTTTGTAGTTGTGCGATGTCAATGAAAAATGTGCAGGAGTGGAATGATTTGTCTAAGAGTTTTAAGGAAACCATAGAAGGTTTGTGGAAGACAAAATATTGCTGATTCTTTAATCAGATCATACGAAACTTTAAAAAATTGATCTCTTTTTCGATAGTTTTTATAGGGACGGCACTGTAAAAAATCTTTCCCAAACAAAAAAAAATGAAATTCGAAGTGCATGTTTGAAAGTTGGAAGAGGGTGAGAATCATTGCCGCATTACTCTGCTGTGTCGTCAGATTTGTCTACCCTGTGAGTTGTGCCGTGAATATGTGGTTTGCCGCTCAGTTATGACCTTACTGGGTACACTTTTAGGATCCAATCCCTTCTATTTTTGCTGTGATCTTGAGCAGTCCATACAGCTTTTGCGTTTTTTGAGCGATTCCTGCTTTACGACGTAATTAAGACGTAATTAAATGTTATGCGTTGCCTCAACACTTTTTCTTCACCACATCCACCATTTTTCTATTGACAGAAACGCCAGCTGTGCATCGCAGTTATCATTAGATTAGCTATCACTGTCGGAAGATGTTTATTAATGAGCGAGGTGCAAATGTTGGCGTAACAAAGTAGAACCCCACTGGTCAATTTGATGGGTCTACAACCAACATCGGTAATGATATTGGGAAAGTCGGTTTAACAGTGACACAACGCTGAAAATATCATCAATCACTGGCTCTTTGTTTTTACTGTCAAGAAGTCATGAATGCACGAACACCAAAGTGCTTTTGACAATGTGTTTGGAATTCGTAACTTGTTGCAATCTTTTAACACGAATCTTTTCCATTGCGGGCTCAAGGCAAGTCAGAACAAGGCGGGCAGCTTTCTCCTTGAGACTCGCAAATTGTCAGGTGTGATAAAGGCGTATTTTCAGAAAATTTGGTGATTTTGGCACATTCCAAGCTGTCTGCTTGCATAAAACTTAATTGCAATTTTTTGTTCTGCTTATGGTCGGCTGACTTTGATGACCTCCGGGTCTTTTCGTTGGCCATGTAAAATAAACAAGCATTGTCTGTCCGTCTTTGAGACTGCGGTTCAGTCAGAAAATGCCTTGCTATCCTCGCCTCCGAGTCAGGCAGCAATACTGGCATTAGGATTCTTTGCTGGGTATAGTCAAAGGCACTATATGTAACAGGAGTGGCCAAACCTACTCTATGTATGAGCCGCATATCGTAAATCGCAGTTACAAAGAGCCATAACATAAAAATCTAAAAACACGAATTTATTTGCAATCTACGCTTCTGTTACAACATAATTCTTTATGGAACGACTTGCAAAAGTGATACTGTACGGCACGCTAGCTACCACTTTACAATATTTCTACGTTTTGCAATAGAAATAAAAAATAAAAAACAAATATATAATTATTCGGCAAGCTCCAAGAGCCGCATGCAGAGGTTCGAAGAACCGCATGGGGCTCGTGAGCCGCAGTTTGGCCACCCCTGGTATATAGTAAGCAGACATATATCTTGCAACAAGGTGTAAAAGCGAGATTGAATACACAATGCGCGCATATCAAAACTTGGAGGTGTTTCCTGCTGAAGTGGCGTGAAGCAATACGTATAAAATATTGATTTATACTTGGGTTCGTTTGTGTCACTGACTCCACGGGTAGATGTGCGTAAATTTTTGTGAATTAACAGTCTTGGTTCAGGATCACAGTCTTCAACATACGCGCTGAAGCACTCGTCAGTTTTATCGAATCAGCTGCTTTTCCAACACAGGCTTGACCTATTTTGTTGATTAAAAAGTGACCGTCACAGCTGTACTGTAAACTAAATTCAGTTGGATTTAAAATAACTTGCGATGAATGTTGACTCATGTATCTCAATCCACCCGATAAAATCGACCGACTGAAAGCTTCCTGCACACTTCTGTCTTATTTTCTTTTTGACAAGGTTGCGATTTCCAGCACGTTTGCCAATTGAAGTCCATATGAGCTTTACTGCAGATGAACTCTGTCCCGAAACAAAAGGGAAAACTTGTCATAAACAGGAAGCACTCGAAACTTGAACAATCGGTTGGCAGCGTTCGCGTCAAGCGCTTCTGACATTTGCGTCATAATCAACAGAAACCTTGGGTGAGAGTTGCAGGAAAATTACAGGACGAAGAATGTGGCTTCAAAAACATAAAAGGCGTTTGCCGCTTAAGTATAACGTGGCTGCGCGCAGGGAATGACTCTTCGACACTAGAGTCGTGTCACTCATTCTGTGTTCTGACAAAGTCCTTTTGCAGTGAATTGCATTGGAATCCCAAATGTGTCTTCCTGACCTGCAAAGACGAACTTTGAATTGCGATTAAACCAATCCCCGCCTGCCTGCCATATGCGGCATGTAATACTGAAGCAAAAAGCACACGGTCCATTCGTTACTACCTTCCTTCACGTTAATCCAGTGGTTCTCAACCTTTTTTGGCCGATGGACCATACTCTTTAAAAAATATCCATGGACTACTTTGCAATGCTGACACCTCATGAACAACTAGTCGAAACTGTATTGCACGTAGGTGGTTTTACAAAATTTATTATATGGTAAAGGTTACAATTTTCAGGCACTTTTTATCAAGGATTTATGGAACTCTCTGCGAACCATGTTGAGAATCACTGCGTTAATCTAATGGCCAAGTCTTTGAGCTGGTGTTTACAGATGCCACTTACACAGCTAAAGCCTGAGACCAACACCTTTCTTGTATTTGTATTTATAAAGGGCTTTTATTTGTCTATCGTCCTTCAATATTTTTATCAGAGGAAATGTGGCACAAACAAAAAACACGTACTTTCTCTCATAAATACAGGAACGAGGTTCTCAGAAAATAGTAAGGTCACTGGCTATTTGCAACACACGAGACCATGCTTTTCCATCAAATTTGCAAAAAATATAAACTGCTCACAGTATTTTTCAAAACTGCGCAAATTAGAGTTCGCTGTAGATGACTATATTGTTCACGAGATGTTTGAGACAATTTCACAAACTCTGCAAGAGATCTGATGCATTTCAGATCCTTTGATCACATCATGTGTACAAAATCCGTGGCTCATGTCAACGAAATTGTGGATTTGGGAAAATTTTATAAACTGGGCTAAAACTCTATGCAGGGAATCTTGTCATATGTGACAACCGCACAGAGAAAAGGACCACTGTCAGGTTACATTTTCGTCATGGCAAATAGCGTAAAATTTAATGAACATTTGAGAAAAAGAATGGGCAAATCTCCTAAACCTTAAAGTGAATTACTTTCAGGTTTTAACATTGAATTTGCTCACAAAACATAAAACCTCGCAAAGCAACTTCAGTAAAAGTTTTTGTGACTGCAACAGCCCTTAAAACGAAATTCATTAAGACTAATTCGCCACTGCCCAAATTTCCTACTAGTGAATATAAACGCTTTCGTTAGAAATTTGACTTTTTGGAAATTAAAGGAAAGAGTTCGTAAGAAAGGGTTGAATTGGCCTAATTGGCCATTTCACCTAAAGACACAGAGTACAGTTTCTTCCTAGGGAACGTCCTGTTTCCAATGTTGCTGTGGGTCAGATGCCGTCATACACCAATGCACAACTCCAAGAGCAGCCACTTGAATTTTACACACGACACCGAACACAAACGATACAAGATATCTTGAACACTTTCGTATACCTACAGAGGAAGGTTATGGTAAACACATCAACCTACTGTACCCATGGAGCCAGGAATTTTTCGTAAATTTCAGCATCTTGAACTTCCACCAACATGTACGTGATTGTTACCACAAGTTGGTTAAAACAACTTCATACCGTACCTTTTCTGAATGCTACTCGTTTTGTTTTAAATTCTAGCGATGTCACTGTCTGCCTCCAGAAGAATCGGTTCAACTACAATAGCCATACGCCTCGAAAGTTAGAAAAATGTTGACAGACGAACAGAAAAAAATATAATTTTACTTCTAAAATCCAATGTAGCCAATATCAGTCTGGAACATTACATAATGCTTATTCTTATAAATGCAACGCAACCACGTCATTCAATTTATTTGCTACGGTTACAGACTTTAAATTAAATTTCCAGACTTTGGACATTTTATTTGAATTCGGTTAAATTCACGTCAGCCTTTCTCCACGATCTACAGTAGGTTTATGTGGAAAACATTATCTACACATCGAATGTAATATTGTATTTCATTTTTAATTGATATAAGAATTTGTGCAGCCTTCTAACTCAGGGCAAGTAGCCTGCAAGTTCTCATGTTTCGTGTCAGTTTTTTAGATTTTGCGAAAGCGTAGGATTACTTTCTAAATCAGCTTGTTTTATCAAATGTTCTGAAGAAACAAAAGCATCGGCTGACCTTCGGTGACGTAGCAGCAGTAGCACAAAAATCTTGTGATACCCTCGGCGAAATAATGTGCTTGTCTAAAGTAAAAGCTTGAGAAGAAATGATGTAATAATTCGCATATCTTCTGCAATCAAAGAATTGGTGCGGGCAACCGCGACGCGAAGGAAATGAACCAAGCTGAGATCAAATACGAACGCCATGAATATCACCCTTATCCGAAAAAATAATTATTTCCTTATCCGAAGCAAGATACCTGTGTTTCAGAAGCAACTGTGTCTGGCATTCATCGTACGTGTTAAACGGAATTTTACAAAGTAGATTAAAGTATTCGCTGATTTTAGGAATATATTGAGAGCCACTTTGCCGTTCTTTACGGAGATAAGTGCTTTGCAGAAGCAACTCTTAAATGAATTATTTGAATGCTTAAGCCAATTTCATAGTCACCACACAATTTTGCCGGAAAAAAGGTATGGAAACATTTCTTGTGTTAAAATTTTGATCTTCAGCAGCAGCCAGGGAAGATTTTGACAGGATCGTGCAATAGACGCTTACACAGATGCACAGAGCTTTTTATAATGAAAAAGAATGAAGGTTCATTTTCCATTCATTCACTCAGTCATTCGTTTTCATACCCGCTTTTTCTCTGGGGAGGTTCACGAGGGCAGCATCCCTAGGAGGAAGATTCGAAATACCACAAGGTTTTCAGCAATTTGTGACAGTTCTTCTGGCTCCACACAAAGATGGTACTGAGCAAGGTCGGATACGAAATGACGCCACCTGGCCATAGTAAGGTCCTCAGCTGACATCTGGGCCACTTTCCCTGGGGTCTAGAGGATAGGACTTGCCTCGCCAATCTGTCCAGGGACATTCTGATCGCATGTTCAGACCAGCGTAGCTGAGATCGCTCTATTCGGACAAGTGGCTCGACATTCAGGGCTTTGCGAATTTCACAGCGGTGCACTCTGTCACGACGTGTGACGCGGTGAAATGTTCACAAAAATCCCAGCTCTGCCGCTTGCACTTGAGATATCACACTTACAGTCATTACCCAAGATTCATGACCATAGGTGAGGATCAGAACAAAGACCAATTTAAAACTGCTTGCTTTGCGGCGTTTGAAAGCTCCAGTTGTGTCACCACAGAGCGATAAAACTCACGCAGAACTGCGTATGCTTTACGAATCCGTATGCCAAGCTCCTTTTTCCTCCTTCAATCACTCCTGAATACAACCCAAGGGACTTGAACTTCACCTGCTGCTGTGACTGTGCTTCCAATCCATCTAGATTATGAAAATTAGTTTTGACGGCACACGTCCTTGTTGGGAATCCTATATCCACGATAAACTGTTGTGATTTAACTCCGCCGGCGCGGACACAAACTTCTGAGCAGGAATACAATGATTTGACCGGTTGTAACAGGCGGCCGTTCATTTGTCAGCAAATCTAAAGTTTTCAGCTCCAGTTTTCCGCACTCAAGAAGTCAAAACTCGAAAGTTGACGATCACTGGACAAGTTAGGAGTTTTCTACTCAGCACAGACTTAAATACTTCATTACTGACGCTGCCAGAAAAACACCTGAAAGTCGTATGTGTGGTTTATAACACTAGGGTACGGGGGGGACACTGTGCCATCCTCCCCCTCAGACCCTAAAAATAAAAAAATTATAAACAGTATGCGTATTTTTAGGTGCAAATGTGTATTTTAGGTGTAACTTGCGTAATTTTTGGTGTAATTTTGCAAAATTTTCCGGGGGCATGCTCCCGTACACCCCTAGAATGGTCGTCCTAAAGTTGATTTGTGACGTCACACGATTGTGACGAAACTTGGCCCCCCCTCGGGAATTTTCTGCGTACGCCACTGTTTATAACAGAAAGCTCGCGATGTCTTATGAACAGACAAAAAAACAAAGGTCTTCCACTAGAGGCGCTCAGGCTCTGATCACATCTTATTGAGCATTGCTCTCACACAAAAGACGATTTTCTGCTCAGATGTTGACGATTATGTTTCGTCTTGCATCCAAATCTCACTTGTGTATTTGTCAAGCGGCGTTGCTGTGGGTGATCTGACATCCAAGAAACTAAACTGAATTTCTCAGGAAATGGTGTGAAACAATTGTGATTGTTGTTACCGTGTGTCAAATACCGTCGTTGCTTTTCAAGTTTAATTGATAGCGCGGTAACCGACGGACGGGACAAAATATCTGTTGTGAGTACAGCATCACTGAGCTCTTGTTTGATACCTTCTCGACACAGCTAATAAGCGGGAATTAAATCAAATGAGATTTTAACATTATGAAACCGCTTTATCTGCCATGAGCTTTTCAAGTGGTGCCGTGTGGTGTGCACAACAACTTGTTGGAAAGAGTCTCTGGATAAGAAAAAGTTGAGCAAAAGCTATAAGCGTTTCTGGACATCTTCCATTTTCAACCCTAGATGAGACTCAACTGCCAAGAAAACAATTTGTTTTCATTCAAAAAAGCTATCGTTTATTTTCCAGTCGCATTCGGGAACCTTGCAAGATACCTATATAGTTCGTTGTGTAGTGCTGGCATCGCCGTAGAAAGCTAATCTATTTTTGCAACAACAGCCAACAACGAACTTCTCCCAATGTGAATGTGACAGTTTCTGTTCTTACGTCATAAAGCAAGTTGATTTTGTTACCCGGAAACATCGGAAGCATGCCACGAAGTTTGTTTACGAACGCGAATGCCGGCAGTACCGATGACGTTCCCTCGTTCACTAGCGCACTTTTCAAGAAAATTGCTATATTGATCCTGTTGGGTAAAACATGTGAAGTTCGTTTTTATGTGTTGCGAGTGTTACACGCCAGGAGCAATTTGTTGTCGAGATAACGTCGCCCAGTTTCAAAAGCTAGCAGTGGAAAACGTACGTTTTGAGACCGATCTGTTATAAATTGCGACCAATAACTGCAAGCAAGTTTGTCAAATTATCTTTGATAAACATTGAGGCCGAATACAGGGAATCTTAATCTCATAAAACGTGTACAAACCGATAGCGAGTGTGCGTTATTGTGTGCAACGTATTCCAGTTTGCGACAAAAATATGCAAAACTCGCCGTGGATTGACGAAGAAGCTTGTGGATTATTATGAAATTGTTGCGGTTAGCAACTTTTGCTTTCCCTGGATAAACTCGCAGCTTTGGGTCTTATAAATTATGCCAATGTTTCAAAAAAACGTTTGTTAGCGCTGGTCAAGGTGTTAAAATATCCAAATGACGTAAAAATAGCAATAGCATGAGAGCTTGCGCAAGAATATGAACGACTTAACGATGAATTTCCTGAAAACTTGCGCTGATCCTTTGGACCATAACTCACCGACGCAAATGAAGCTGCGGTAATGTGGAAGAGACGCGTGTTGCAATTTTCCTTTTTGTTTAAGGTAGGTCGACCAAACAACAAAATTCTGACCACCCTGACCCACACATTTTTATTGGAAGTCCCAAGTTGCACTACAGAGTGTGATTAAAAAGATGCACACAGGTTGGAACCACAGTGGGATCTTTCTGCTGGAGTTGAATTTGCTTTTTTCACAGGGGAATCCAAGTGATGGTCCGTGGGTCTCAGGGGAAGAAAATTTGGACAAGTTCTGATAAGGCCTGAGTCAGCTTCAGTTGTTGCAGATTTAGTTTGAGTAGGATCACGTTGTTGTAATGAGTTCCATGTGTCAGGTTCAGCTTGTTCTGTATTTTTTCTACAGGTTGAGTTGCAGTAAGAGCGGTAGCAGCAATTTTAGTTGTGCCAGACGTCTGCACAACTGAATCTGCCACAATCGAACTTCCACAAATGAATTTCCATAACAAAATCTCCCAAAGCCGAACTTGCCCTGAAGGTGTAAGATGGCAGCGAGAAAATATTGTTTAAGAGCAGAAATTAGCAAATCATTTAAATCAACTGACTGAAAATACTTCAGACAAACTGTGATGACAGCATTTCGGCCAAGCTTCTTTAGAAGAGTTTTACCGACGTTGTATTATGAAAGCAACGCAAAGATGTGACAGAGTGTGCAATAAACAAGTAAGCCTATAAACAATATATATTATTTTATGGAGACTGCGTTTGCTGTAAGAACTTGGGGCAGGTTTAAAAATATCAAGTCTCTGCCTTGTGTGCATTCAATAAATTTTGAGTCAACGTATGGTGACCTCTGACAATCTACCCAAGTTTCTTTGGCAGTAAAACTTTCAAAGTAGAGTCGGACCACGGCGGACCAACGAAACACAAAACGACAAGATATGCTAGAAATTTAGGGGCATGATCCCCTTTGTCCCCCCCCATGGACGGACCAGCGTTTACGAAGGAAACGTAGGCTCAAAACAACAAACCTGGCACGTGCATGTGCAGACGTGTGATGTTTGTATAATGTTCAAATGGAAAACCATTGTTAGTTATATGCATTGCAAATGCGATGTGAAAAATGATTCACATGATTCAAGTCATAAAATCATTTCAGTTACTTCTGACAGCGTTTATCTTCACAAATAAAACTTGAAAACTTTTCAGATGTTTCACGGTTTTTGAGTAAAATTTGCACATGTCAGTAAACCAACCTATGAAACTGTTACATGGATATGATCTTTTCTTGACATTGGTTTCGATATATTTTCGCTATTTTCAGGTGAGATAAAACTTGGAGTGGATTGCCGTGACGTATGTTTTGAAATGAATCAAGCCACTGATGTTTGAGACCACTGATTGTCTTCTGTAGTCATTTCTATTTGTTTAAAAATACGTTAAGTCTGAGATAAGCGATGCCAGCTTGACACATCGTAACACTTTGTCACAAAGTTATCAGGACAATTAAATCTATTTTTAAACATAAGAAACTGACATCTTCCACGCGGTAGGTCGGTGTTTGATGTGAAGTATGTCTGATTTCAAGAGCAAGGTTCTGTGACGTACTTGTTTTTTCTCCCACAAGATCATTTCATTAAAATTGTTCAAAATGTTTAACCTCGACTTTATTGTTGTTCCTTGGCAGCATTTTCATGCGCTTTAAAAGCTTTGTAAAGAATCTTCCTGAACCACGAATATGCTTTACAATCTAAAACCACACTGCAGTAATGCTGAATAAAATTATTTCTCTTTATGAAGCGCCAGGACTTTCAAAACGGGTCGCAGACCTATTTTCAACAAATTGACCAACAGTAGGCCTGATCGCTACAACTTTCAAACCTATGATTTACAAAGCAACTGAATAAATGTGTTTGTTTGCTGATAAAGACCGCAATCTCTTGGAAAGCAGTGCAACTAACCGTATAAATGATCCACAATCAGCTCTGAGTTGCGTTGCTTATTCAAAGTGCTAGAAAAATTCCTTGCAGCTCACTTGCTGCAGCTTTGCATTACCATAAATACAAAAAAAACTTGAAAAATGTGTTTGGATTCGGGCGAATAGCGGAAAAATACCGATGGCACTGATTGTTTTCGTGAAAAATGACAGCAGATCGTCAAAACAGAGCAGTGTCCGAGCATGGGAATCCCAAGCGACATTGCGACGCTGACGTCGCTAATCGTGATTTAGCGGTCGACGGGTCTTAAAGAACGACGAGGTGCAATTCACTTAGTCTTTGTGATTTACTGAACGCACCAAGATGATGTGTTTGTCATTTCACGTTGTTTTTCTCGCGAGCTGACTGATCTGGGCAAAGCCAGAGCGAGAACGAAGCCGATGTGTTGCAGGAGAAATTCTTTTGTCCGCATTAAAAAAACTCATGAGAATCACTGCTGGAGTGGGTCGGCCTGCTTGGCCAGGACCGTGCATGCCGTCATGATAGAATCATCCCGCGTGGGCATATGAAATCATACAAATGCAAGCAAAGACTAATCGCTTCGTTTATAACAGCCAAGGTTCTTACCGGAAGTGCATATTTGCTTCCGCTGCTAGAAAACAGTCGTCAATAGTGAGCTTGTGCATGCTGCATCAGGGACACCAGGGAAAACAACGGGATAACATCTTTGGATTTGCATGTATTTCGATGGAAGCAGTATAGTGGGATTCCACAGTATACTTGGATATATACGGAGAAATCAGCTATGTTCGATTTTTGTGTCATGNTCTAAAACAGCTGCAGTT
>JGI24158J21664_10001091_pt1 | contig 29005 bp, 17 predicted proteins | sample Ectturendosymbi3_FD_21664 | JGI IMG/M metagenome (IMG submission 21664) | reverse complement strand
GAAAAATAGATACGCTTGCAAGTTTTAATCGTCGCAGAAGAATGAAAGCAGAAAGCAGGCAGATTCCTCAGAAGCTTGCCGCAAGGCTAAAGTTTGCTTACAGCCAACAATGATTGTGCATTTCCTGCGTTTGTTGGTGCCTATTGCTCAACATAAACTCGTGCGTGCTGCTCCAAAACCTATGTAGGTAGACAAGTCAGACTGTAAAAATCTTCTTGCTTTTTTAATCACATGTGGCCTGTTAACATGCAAAGCCACCATAAATCGGCGTTACAAAATTTGCTTCAAAACAAGAAATGTGAGAAGGCTACCAAACACTGCAGAGTTAGTAGGCTAAATGACCTCATAGTCTTTCGCCAATCCCTTGTGACAAAGGAAGTGAGGTGGGAACACGTGGGAACGGCGTTACTACACTTTTTGTTGGGTGCGGGTACGCTTTTCCAAACTTTTCCATAGTTAACTGACTCGAAGGTATGTGTTTCTACTTAGATTTCCTGTGTGCAAGTCCAGACGTTGTATAGAGCAATAAATGACAAGCTATCTTTTGCCCAGCGCCCTAGTACATTTGTGTAACTACTGAAAATGTCTAGTTCTTTGGCTGCCTTCCCACACTTCGTTTTTCACGTTCCCATACTTCTTTTACTTGAAAATGACTAGTTTTTGGGTGCGTTTCCACACTTATTTTTTTAGCACTACATCCCTGACTACTATTACTACTACTGAGAAAATGCCGTGAAATCGGAACTGTTTTTTTTTCTGAAATCAATTTCAACAAGCTTCTAAATTTTGTTTAACGATCTAATTTGATAATGCTGAGAACTCTTGGCATGCCTTCAGCTGACGTGCCTAATCCAAACGCGATCACCGAGCTCGAAGCTTTGAAGTTGTTCTGAGAAAGTGCACACACTGACAATCCTGCAGCAGAATACATAAACAAGGCTCAAACACTGAGGGGGAATTTCCAGTCTATGTTTGGGCAGAGGGGTTTTCCATTAGCGTTTGCAGCATTTGACTGCATAGAACCGCATAGGGCACAACATTTCAAGAAGCTCTATGGCAGGAGTGAGCAAACTACGGCCTGTGGGTCGCATGGGCCCTCGAGGGCATTTTGTGTTGCTCGCAGTGAAGCCACACGCACAGAGATAGTACATATTTCGAGTATATGTTAAAAGTAATTTTATCGATTAGATTAAAATTCTCGAGATTTTATTCCACACGTTTCATTCGACACCGCATTTTTACTCAACCGGAAGTGACTATTGTTACCTTCATTTTGTGCTAGCTAAAGTAAAACGTTTTTGTTAAAGTTTTTAAAGCAATTATAGATGTAATATATGCAGCCTCCGGTTGCAACAAAGTTTTCAATGTGGCCCCCCGCAAAAAATGTTTGCTCACCCCTGCTCTATGGCTTTGCAAATCAGCGCAGCGTTTGGCGTAGCAAACGTTGGACGATATTTCAGTACGGAGGAAGGGGTCTAAAGTGATTGTGACCTTACGCCCCTAACACTTTCGAAAAGGATTCTCAGTCAACTCTGAGCGCAATCAGAGCCTGCAGTTGTTATAAAATGAAAAACGTCACAAAGCGGTCAAAAATACCCGAGCTGTTTTCGGCCCCAAATAGACAAGATTCCAATGAAACAATGTCTTGTGTATAGGCGTAGTTCACATAAAATTGGAGTTTCGATGACGGCGTGGTGCTAAACGCTCGCGTTCGAGGAGCATTCTGGATGTTAAGAAATACATGACGTCGTTCGGGCGAACTCTACGACGTTGTCGCGTCACTGCTTTAAACTTGCGCAGCTCGTCTTCACTGCAACAATAGAGCGCGCGCGCCGTTTCATTTTCAGGCGCAAAAATCTTTAACGCAGGAGGAGGTAAGGCGAGATGATTGCGGAGGTTGTTTCTCCTCTCGCTCCTGTTTTTGTAATTGACCAGTTTCAATACACCCCCCGATTCAAATAGACCTATCGATTTCTTGCACGGCCGGAAACACACGCGCGATCAAAATTTGACCGTCACAATCAAACGCACGCGCGGCGACCTTACGTATGGCGGAACGACGTCGTCGCGCAGCCGTCTGCTTAGTGGAGCGTTGCCGCTGTGACGCTCGCGCAGGGTCCCTTTTTTCCCGCGGGCGTTCGATAAATCAGGGGCGCATAAATAGGGAGCGTTGGTTTACGTTGTGCGTCAGTACGCAAGAGACACGACCAGGTCGCGATGGTAGTACGTCATAGGAAGATAGCGTGTTGCGAGCGAGTACGCAAAGCGTGCCCTTTGCACCGGGTTACGATGTGATCGCCGCAAGGTTGCCAGGCGCAGTGTGGGACGAGGAGCATGTGTTTTTGCCAATGCTGCCTGATCGTATGCTATTATCTGTCTTGCACACACAAAGGGCATTGATGCTCTAGCAAAGAGATTATCTGAAACTAGACGAGGCAAGCGCTATCGTGAGTTCCGCAGTTTCCGATAAGTTGCGAATGGTCCGGTTGCAGCGAGTTGTGGTTGAGGCAATTTGAACTCCAACGATTTATCCGGGATGTCAATTGTTTATCGAAGCAATGATTTCCGCCGCGTTCGTATATTTTCCTGCCCAGAAAACTTTAAACTTCGTCGGTGAAACTAATGACTGTGAAACTTATCGCAAACAACGCGCACAAACTTGCTAAATCAACTGCGGTAAGCACTTAAAAAAATTTTTTTAATAATTTTGTTGAAATTGAAACGAATATTACAAAACAAGCTAAATATTTTTCGAAGAAAATTTTTGTCGAAGAAGAAGGCGTTTGGAGGAAGAAATGAGCAGAAAATTTTTGAGGCCAAATTTAGTTTCTTAATTTGCTGATCCCGAGCAAAACATTTAGGGTTGACGCTTCAGGGAGATATTGTTGGCGTGGCGCCTCAGGAGAAACGATGCGAACAATGGGCATCGTGCCGCAAATACGCGACGTGTTGCCTTCGCGGATTATTTTTAGTTTCCTCCGCGCCCGATTTAACCCGATCGCCGTTTTCGGAACGGGGTTTTCGGATATTTTCGGACGTTCGCATCTAAGCCCGAAACATGTAGGCTCGTCGGCAGATTGTGTAGGAATTTTAACGGTTCGGTTTCGAGTGATGCAATTCACTCGAAATACACAGAAAAAATTGTTATGGTTGAAAATAATGCTTCTTTTATTCAGCTGAAAATAACTCTCGGTAAAGATTTGACTTTAGGGTTTAAAGCATTCAGTTGCCTCCTTAACATTTTGATCACTTTCGCTATTTGGGGTTCAATGTTCTAGGACCTTTTTTGACCTTTGACAGTACGCAAGCAGTTAAGTTGAAATGTTTTGCGTGGAATTATTATCAAATTCTGTAAAACTTTTTTCGTAATCAAATCAGTCGTAACTGACGTTCACCTGGATCGCTTTTAACAGTTTTCCATTTGCGGTCTTTGACTTAACATTGTTCGCATGTGTAATGCTCTACACTACACCAGGGGTCTCCAAATTGAGGACCCGCGGGCCAAATGCGGTCCGCGAAGCCATTTCATCCGACCCGCAAAGCCATTTCGTCAGTAATGAAAAAATCATATACAGAAAATACAAAAACCTTGTTGAGTTCGTAGAATGTAACGTAACGTATCCCGAAACAACCACATTACTTAAGTTGTCCCCCCTCGAATTGTTGTGTAATAGCTTGTGTGGCCCTCGGAGAAAAAAGTGTAGAGGCCCTGCTCCACAGCGAAAAACCCTAGGGTACCATTTGACTGGTGGTGCCAACACAACATTAATCGGGGAACAAAAGTAAACGACTGTCAGGCGGAAGTCGTGCCTAAAATGAACGTGTCACGAAAAGGATATTAACAACACCACGTCGAAAGTCTGCGCTTCCGGCTATTTCCAACGGGCGTGTGACGTGTTTGCAGTTAAAAACAAGTTCACGACTTTCGCAAACGCATGCAAGTGAAACCAAGGCTGCTGATGTTTGAACTACGTGTTATATTGACGCGTGGCTGTGGAGCGACTGAATGCATAGTGCAGTGCAGGGATTAGGTATGGTAATGGGTTAAAGCCCACATTGGGACCAAAACTGGTCCCAATGTGGCCATTCGTGGAATCACTAAACATGGCACGGTCTATTCCAAATATCTTATAAGTGACAAGGTGGAAAATCACTTTTTTGCGTATATCTTTTGACGTTTTTCACGACAAAGAAAGAAGAAAGCCGTAGGACCAAAGCATGTTGCTGACTCTATCCAAAAAAACACTTGCATGCGTTCATATTATGATCGAACTTCCAAATCTTTTTGTGTCCAACTTTGTCACATCTGCTTGTTTTCTAGTGATGTCCACCTCGACACACACAAAAAATCTAGTGAGGAAAAATGCACTGAGTGGAAAAAGGCAAAAACGTATGAAATTTATAAATAAATCCTTTTTACGTTTTATTTCTCAACGAATTACGCGGAACTCCCATTTCCCGGTGAAATGTGAAATGAAACTCGTCACATTGAATTGAAATCGACCAAACTCGTATTTGCAAATGCTTCTGGGTTTGGCCGCAAGTAAGTTAAACTTCGAAACGTAAGCGCTGCCCCACCTTCCACTATCTTGCATATGTGGATGTCGTTTACCTGGCGTCAGAGGGAGCTTCTGAGCCTACGTTAGCGAATAATCATTTTTCACTGAGGGGTAAGCGTCTTCTTTTCGCAAAGGACGTATGACGCACAAAGAAGAGAATTAGTCCTTTTCTTTACAACCGCTTGCAAACAGTTTGAACAGAACGTGATTCTTGAAAATGTCAGACAGGCTTGAGGTTTGCTAAAAGATGTTTTCGATGATTCCATTTGGGGTGGACAAACAGGAAGAATTTTGACAAAAACTTCCCACTTTTAGATGATCCAAAATTACATTTGTTTAACGCATGCGAACGATCGATTAAGGGTGACGTTATAATCGAGCGATTGTTTTGTCGTTTGCAAAAGTCAATTGCTTCCTATTGTGACGCACGCGTGCCGGGATCTCACAGAAATAATTCTTCGCTGCGGAGAAAGTGCACGGGATCGGTTTCATTGACTGTTGCGTAGTAATGGACCAGGTGTTACGCGCGTGTACGAAACAATGTGATGTTTTTCCTTGAACGTCGCGCGGGCCTGAAAATGTCATGCCGGATCCAGGATGATTTTATGTCTGTCACGGCCTGGGCCACTTCCACAGCTGGACGCAGTCGTCCACTGTGACGAATGTTTGTGCTTTGCTCAAGTGTAATAAGACCTTTTTTTCCGGAGAAAGTAGCAATGGCGTCGCATAACTGATTGTGCAACATCGTCAGTTCCAATCATTCCCAACTTGCATTGCGCAGCGATGACCACTCAGAACCGTAAGCATCGCATCGCTCGTCGTCACAAAATAGCACCACACGGTGGAGCTGTTGTCATGCCAGGAATCACTGCTTTTGTTACGTTGTCAAGATAGCAGGAAGTCAGGAAGTATTACGGGGTTGAATGTCAGTTTGCTGTTGCTTTATTCCACGCATTGCGCAAGTTTAGATACATTCAAGATGTCAAAGTGGATTATTTGAGGAGAGTTTTAGCAGAAAGTTTGAAAAGAAACCTTACTGGACTTAGATTAACTGTCCACGCAGCAATTTACATACACCATTTACGCGGTTCTGGACACAAGCTTGCGACTGCCGTATCCACAGCTACGTAATTTGTGTAGCTAGCGTAGCATCAGCAGTTAGTAAAGGTAACATATCTAATTGTACCATGAGGTTCAAAATCAGTGTTTTCGATGTGCAGAATTCTCATTCAAAAAGAACGACAAGCAACAGTACCATCCAATATCGTCACGTAAAGAGTGGATAGACAAAATGGCGGTCTAAGAGTTTCCGAATTTATGCTTTGAGGATTGATGCAAGTGCCAAATGGTCCCACTTACAATCGCTGAAAATTTTCTACAGTGTGTTTTCACTATAAAAGAAAAAGCATAGCATTGTTAGATAGGCCACAGCTAGCAGGTTTATCATTTTATGTAAGTAAACCTCTTACAAGAAAGCAGGTCTGAGTTGCACGATCGTAAAGATGTTTTTAAGGACAAACTCAAGTAGTCGGTCTGAAGAAATCTTAACGTAATACGGAGCTTTGTGTAATGTTTACAGGGTAAAAAATTGGCTATAATTCTCAGTTTTGTTCCGCAGGTTTTTGCAAATGATTTAGACCGATTCCACTTTTATATTAGCATATCTGAACTTACTCTAGATTTTGCAATCCTTGAGAAAGTTCTTTGGAACAAACACACTTCTGCGAAATATCCAACTAAGCAATCAGCCACATTTATTCAAAGGAGGAAGCAGCTGCAAAGGATTCGGTCATACGTTTCATAAAGGTTCGTAACAAAACTTGTCACTGTTTCCTTTCGGTCGAAACAGAATGCTTTGAAACATAATGTTTGCAGCGCCGCCTGAATCGCCTTTACTTGCGAATACGCAGTAAGCAGTTTTCATCCTTCTTTTGCAAGGAATTTATTTCAGCATTAATGTTTTGTAAATATGGTAGCACGCGGCTGTTTTAAAAAAACAAGGTCATACCAATACAAAACTGCAGTTGCAAGAGTACAAGCCACCAACTTTGTGTTAATGGTAAGGTTAGAAGAAAAATATATAGATGTAAAAACGTTTGTTTGGTACATTCGGAAGACTTAATAAATTGCATAAGAAATATAACACCAAATGACAGTGTTTTCCTTTGGTGAACACTTCGTACTGATCATATATATGAGACCATATGATTCACGAGCGTTCACCATCATAGCAATAACGAATTTATAGCCCAAAGCTGCAGTAAACACTTTTTAATCACTAAAGGCCGGGTAGTTTTCCTCTGGCCCAGCATATCTCTTTATAGCGCGTTTTGCCAAATCTTGCAAGTGCGCGAGCTTTGACTTCCGGGTAACTGGGAGACAACCAGCTGCTGTCAATCAAATGACAAAACAAAGATGACTTTCCCCTGCCCGCCATTTTCACCGCTGTGTTTGATTTTGTCATTGCACGTTGCTTCATACCATTCTCTTGCGTTCTCTTGTTCAGCTAACCGTCAAAGTAATCTTCATTCCGTCTCATCCGGTTCAGTCAACGTCATGGAATGTGCGGTTGTGGAAGGCCACACCGAGCTTAATAACATTTACGGATTCACCTCACCAACTTATCCAACCACTGTCTCCTCTCCCTGCGACATTGAGATGTTCAGCCCTGCAGTATCAAATGCAATTTTTGCCACCATAAATGCAGAGCCCGAGGACGAGTTGAGCCAGCTGTTCGGCAGCATAACAAGCACTGTGGGCGCTTCGGATTATCGAGCTCCTTCTGCAGATGCACACTTAGTGGACACAATCAACTTCTCCATTCCGTCAGCAACGAGCGAGTGCAGCGACCTTATTTCGGACAGCTACGAGAACTTGAACACTCCAAGCATTATGAACGAGCACTGCAGTCCGATTATGGCAACGCAACTGTACGATCAAGACCACCAGTCTGAGAACTCATGGATGACAGAACAAATTTCCGTTCCCTGCCAAGTCTCCGACTGCTCGCCTGTTGCCAACGTCGGACAATTGACGCTGGACGTCGGAAAAATGCAATCGCTGTACCCTTTAGAAAATCATCTTTGCAGTGGCAATCTGGCTGCTGTTGTATCTGAAGCTCAAATAGATGATGGTAATCACATGCCCAGTTACAACCATTGGCAGTCATGTTTCGAGCAAAAGCCGTCATGTTCTGTGCCGAGCACAGTTGGCTCTCCTACGTTGTGCCGTCCGAGAGACGAAGGAACAGTAGCAGTCCAAGAATATTGTTTCGTCAAGCAAAGCGACACTGGAAGCCCTAACGAGACATCGTGCTTGGATTCGTCTATCGGATACTCAAGTGTCCACAGCTCAGGTATAAGACTGAAAAAAAGGTTTAAGAGCATTACCAATGTTCTTTACGCATGTACCTGAACAGTAAATTTTCATTTTGTTTGGTAACTGCATTCTAAAAAAAAACGATTGCTCTTATTAAAAAATTGCGGGCAAGGAAGGTTTTCACTTTGAATTATGCGCACAGTTACTGTTCAAACCATAGTAGCTGTTGCCTAGTCTGGCAAAATGCTCAAAACGCTTCATTCCACCAGAAAAATATCGCAAAAAACAAAATTTTTAACAGGTTTCTACGAATTTTTTGCAGGCCTCTACGAAGCGACTTCGCCAATGCCCACACAGTGCGGGCCGCCTCTCCTAAAACACAAGGGCCTGATTGTCCGACAGATGTCGCAAGAGAGACCACCTCAGCAGCCTGTCAGCTGTCTGCTGAGACAGCTCTCCTCATCCGATCCGTCCATACCAACGTCGTTGCGGCCGGGCAACGACTCATGGACGATCACGTCCGCATACGATCCCTTTTCTTCGCACCCCTACGCGCCGAACGGCTTTCAGGGTCATCATTCTGGAGATATAGTTGCAGACCAGCAATGCTGTCCGCCGTACTTCCAATCAACGGGCACCTACTTGTCGCCGACTTGCAACAACGGCTTCGTTCCAGCGGTTTGCGCTCAAACGGACGCGAAAGTGAAAAGTGCCACAAATTTAATGCAGGTAAAGTTCCATTTCACTTTTCTTTTCTCTGGAATTTACCACTTTCCTTTAACGTATTTAATCACGTTCCGGCTTATGCAAACCCGGAAGAAAATAATCATTTCCTGACTTTTGTTTGCGACTTTTCAAGGTGGTTGAAGCGTTCACACGCGTTCAACCTACGAGTTACAAAGTTTTGAGCGCTGTGTATTTCTGCGTGTACGCTATCAATTACTTCCGGAAACTTAGTATTAGTCACTTTAAACTAATCATTTGTTCGAAAAAGATTTCATCTTTGAAAGATAGTAAGATAAACCGTAAAACACATCAGACACAACAGAGTGAAACGAGAGTTGTTGGAAAACAAAACTAAACATAATGACCGCCGACGGTAACGTCACTTGAGCCTTGTTTGGACCATTTAAGCGCTTGCTGCAAACGTCGCTGGCCTGTCACTGGCCTTGAGTGGCAGCTTTCCCAGAGCCAAATCCGGAAGTAGGGCAAAGCAAAAGCTCTCCCCAATTTTCCTTCATAGGTGTTAATCCCTCGCAGTGAAAGAGAAATCCCTCGTGGTGAAAGTGCATTGCCGATGCAGCGCCGGAAGTAATCGTTCGTTCGAGGAAGGCAATAGCGCAGATTGCCCGACGTTGATAGTGGCAACTTCGCGAAACTGGTGAAGAATGTCAAAAATGTGCGCTGACAGCTCCAAGCGGTGAAAGCCAGCCACCGAGCTCTTTCGCAGCATTTGACCGTCTTTCAAAGCTGCGGTGGTGAGAAGGACAGCCGAGGCCTGAGCGAAGCAGAGGTTTGCTTCCTGCTGCAACGAAATTACAGTACGCCCACCAAACGCTTGCATCTCTCATCTTCGTGGCCAGCGCACCCGTTACACCACTCCATTATCTTCCGATCGCCAGCGGCGAAGTCGGCAGAGAACAACACTGTTTTCCGAAAAAAGACAAACAAACAAAATCTTTCCCTTTGACTCTGAAGCATCGCAAACGTTGTTACGGGCGTTAAAGGCGCTGGTCGACGTGAGGTTTTTTGAAAGTTGAGTTAGTTACAGTGTTGTCTTTCGATCATATCGAAGCTAACGCCACGCGAGACCTCTACTTTCAGACTGACAGAAACGCCCTTGGCACTTGGGTTTACCTTCTTTACGTTAAGGTCAGTCATGATAAAAGAAGGCGATCGTGAAATGTTCGCGATAGTCTCCGGCTGAAGTATCTCCGAACGAGCGCAAAAAAAAGAAATTTTAGCTCGCTAGCAGGTTGCGCTTCCGCTTTTGCTCTGGCTGCTGAGCATCAAGTCGAAGAGCTGCAGATAGAAGCTTCAAGCAAAGCGCTGTTAATAAACAAAATAGCATCGTGTTTAGAAGGACGAAGGTTGATCCGGTGCGTAGGCACAGCTCTGGTAGGTCAAGTCATGCCAGCAGCAATCGGCTTCTTTGCTTGTTCAACCAGGAAGACTTGCCTGTGCCCGTTATGAGTCGCCTGGACTTCTCAAGGCAGTTGCTGGGCGGCCGCGTGCCGGGCTGCGTGAGGGAGCCTCTGCGAGATGGCCCAGATATTTTCACAACGATTAGAGGCGCGACGGCGGACATGCCGAGGGTGCCCGAGCACCTTTTCGAATGCCATCAGCAGTCCAACACCAGTCACAGGTCGTCGGGTGCCTCGGCAGCAGCGGCAAGCTTCGACGCAGGAGACTTTGTCGACGCGCAAGAAACTTTGCTGGACTGCAACTTGATTTCTCACGCGTTTAAGGACAAAGCGATGTCGTACGAACGATCCTTGCACCACAGGAGCAGCCCCATAACTATTCAGTCGCTGTCGACGTCCAGCGGCGGCTTGATGATTTCCGGCAAAGTCGGGAGTGATGTCGGTCTCGGCAGACGATGGTACCGGAATGCGAAAGACGTTAGTCTGGCGGCTTCCTTGTCACCGACAACGTCGCAGTGGACGAATCCCGAAGTAAATCCTCGCAGTCCTGATGGCAAGTTCTCTCCCTCGACACCGTCGTCCTGTACGGATCTGAATATGACAGATGAGAGAAGGAGTTTGTCCTCTGATGTTCCGACAAAACACTCATACGACCGATCACCACCTACCTCTCCGTTAGATCTTGCCATGCCAGACGCGCGCTTACTTGAAGACTCGTTGGATTTCATCAGCGAAGCGAAGGCTTACACGCCATCTACCAGCGCAAGCACTTCTTGGGCTGAAAATCAGCGAAGGCGCTTCTTGTACGACCCTGTTTTCAGCTCCCCGTTTGAACTGCCGTTGGCTTGCTCTATCGGCGGGAGTCACGGTCGTCCTGGTGCTGCTGGCCAGCAGCATGCCAGCCTGGGGTTTTCTTCAAGTCCTCACAATTCAGGAGGACATCACCTCAGTGGCCTTGCGCCAAAAGTGCTTGCTAGAAATCAGGTGGAAGATGCTGCTCAGAGGCAGAGCAGCTTGCTCAACGCCAATTTTCCCATCAGCGACATTTCTACCCCGCCGTCAACTTTCATGCAGCTCGGCCTGTGTTCGCTTGCGAATTCCTCACCCTACGCAAGAACTGTGGAGCTGTCAGGGCCACAGGGTACAGCAAATAAAAGACGAAGAACGTCTTCCACTGGCGATCGCTTAACAGATCACTGTGCACGAAAGTTAGAACAGCAGTCTAGCAGTGTTGACGTTAAAATCGAATATTTTCCTGTGGACTCTGCCGCGGTGGATGATCCACGCCATCAGTGCAGCCCACCAATCTCTCATTTACAGGTTTGGATCACGCTCTTTTTAGTTCTATACCGTTGTATATGGCATGCATTGTTTTGAGTTATTCCGGTTCGAGTAGCTAAAGAGATGTCTCACGCAATAGTTACAATCAGCGTTGAAATAGCTTGAACAAAAACTGGAAAAGTCTACCGCGATCATAAAATTCCCACCGAAAACAGATGTTAACTGAATAAATTTGGTGGAGCAGGGAAGCGTAGAATAAATATTTTAGAGTAGCCCTACGGAACATCTTCATGTAGATGTCGTGGATGGAACATATTCATGGTGTGATTGTATGCAAAATGTTTGTTTGAAATCACGCACAGAGATAGCAGCCTCATTAAATTTTAAAACATACATTTTTCCACTGGCGCCACTTTCGTGCACGCTTTTTATCAGATATTGTCTGCAGAAGACCAGGGTAGGTTTTAGTTGGGTTATTCAATAGAAGCCGAAGTTAAATGACTATTTTCTGAATTTAGAGATATTTTGCTTGCATCAGCGAAATGATGGCTAAGGTCCAAAATTTGCACCGTTCGAAAAGTTAAAAAAGTCATAAATGACACAAACAGACATCTTCGGCAGGAAAATATTATTTGTAGTTAGCTGGTTTCATGGGTTGATGACTGGCCAAATTAAATGTTTTCCGGTGAACACGTAATGGGTCTTAGCTCGTATTCATCATTTCTCAGCACGAAATACAGTAGGATTTTTAGCAATCTTACGTATAACTATTACTCAGCCCTTTCACTGGATGTAACAAACGTTTTATGCAGGGCACATATCTAGGTATTCTTCGTAACCTTCACGTTTTCGCCGTTGGTCTTTAAATCTACAGTGCTTGCCGAATTGAAATNCAACTGCGGAAGCGTTTTCATTTACTAGCAGGTAGATTTTAGACAGCTGTCACGCCCACAGTGAGACGNGTTTTGCTTTTTGTGTGACCCAGCACGTGCTTGGAATGACTTTGAACTGAAAACAAAGCTTTAGACGATATTTGTGCCATTGCGTGCTAGGCGGCAACAACGGATGACAGTCGAGGCCTGACGCGAAGGGACATAGATCAGTATTTCGCCGCAGCGACCGGTACCAATCGGCGCAAAACGCCCGAGGGCTCCGAACCCGGCTCCAGTCAACACGATTATTTTTGCTTGGGACAAATGTACGTTCAAACCTTGCCGTTAATGTTCAGTGCCTATTTGAGAACTGCGGTTTTGCTTCTTGCTACTGTTGCGTAACAAAAAGGTGGTAGTAAACAAAACAGCATAATCTTCCCGCAAACCTGAACAGACGCAGTAGGAAGTGGTGATCCAATTTAAATTACAAATGACCTGTCATCGATGAATGTTAACGCTACGAAGCACAGTCTTTGCTGAAGATCATTGCCCACCAGCAGAACAAAACCTCGTCGTGTGCAATGTTTTGCATGCAAGACCACAAACCGCAATGCTGTTGAAAGGTCATTCGCTATTCAAATGAAAACACCTCTAAAGCTTACGTCAGAGCAGGGTCACAATGAACAAGAAATTTGGCTGTTGTGGGAGTCGAAAACGCAACCAATTCAAATCTTTTCCCAGTCATTTTTCATTGCTAACATGTCTTCCTGCCCACTGAGCCATGTTTGGTGTCATTCTAAATGAGACGACTGCGAACAGCAAGGTAGGAAAAACTGCACGGTGTGGACGAGCAAGCAATCTGTTGCTGGCACTCTGTGACCTGTGATTGACCACAAGTTGTTCAAGTGTGACGTAAGAAAGACGTAGAATTTGAATTTGATCAAGGTAAAGAAAGCCACTCAAGGGGTGAATGGATCAGTGAAATAAACCAAACCTAAATGCCTCTGTCCAACGTTTAGCTCTGCAGTCGTGCCAACGCTTACCGCCATTTTGTTCAATCACGTTGGGTTGCTTTCTGCCGTTCACTTTTGTAACAGTTTCGGGCAGGAAATAAAATGCTCGAATTTGTGCTGAATCATTTGATCAATGTCACACTACGTTTAAGACGCGCCTGATAAAATTGTCGACATGATGATGTCTGTCTCAGCTTTGTTGTGAGTCACCACGTATTAGACCAGTCCAGTCGAAGGGACCAGTGTAGAAACATACGGCGCTGAACAGAGCCCAGGTGGCAACGAGTTTCACGTCACCGGCTCTGCGATGACAAAAGTGCTGGCAGGAAAAATACGCTAACCGTCTGCGGTTTTTCTGTTTCAACACTGGAACTTGTTGAACGTGCTTCACCATGGAATAGACAAGCTTAAAAACCGCATTTCAACAAATAATCCACTTATCGCAACTGGGTAGTTCCGCTGAAAAAGGGGCCACAAACGTACATGCACTAATTTTAAGTGATTGTGTTGAAATTGTGCTGTCGAGCAGAATTTCAAGTTGTTACTGAAACTGAAAAAAAACTATTAATATTCTCAAAGCCATGTTCATTCGCATGCGATGGAAGTCAGTCGTTTTTGACTCAATGCACAGACTCTTCGCTGAGATGTTATTCTGAGAGCGGCCTTCCACTCATTCGTGTGTTTCAGACAAGCTCCATCTGTTTAGTTGTTGTTGTTATTTTTCAGGGCCGACCGCAGACTTCGTCCCCTTCCGTTGTTCTCGCCACCACGCCACCCCAACAACCCCCCACCCACCCTTCCGTTTCACCAGTGACCCAGGGGTACGGGGGTTTCGGCGAAGGAACGTGCGCCGTATGCGGTGACAGAGCGAGATGGCAGCATTACGGCGTTCTCGCTTGCGAAGGGTGCAAAGGCTTCTTCAAGGTAATGCCTGAAGCTAACGGATTCTACATCAGAGCTAAGGGCTCTGCCATGAATAAGGAAACTATGCGCGTGTGTTCCTTTCAGATATCTGGCCGTGCTTCTCTGACTGATTTTTTCAAGTGTACTCTAATAAGAACTTGACAAATTTGCTGCTGGCATAGCGCTAACAGCCTTTTGGCAAATATTTCATTTAGCTTTTAGTGCTTGGGTTTGTACTTCAAGTGCGTGTAAGTGGCGATGCGAGCAGATAAATGAGAAGGGCATTAACGTGTCGTTCGCTCAACTTAAAATTATTAATAATTACCGAGTGTACGCTTCAGCAGCGGAAGTGGTGTTTTCTTTTTTATTGAAGACCTGTCGGGAGAGGCCTGGTTTTCCGTTTCCGCTAATGGAAGACGGGAACGCCACGCGTGATGTAAACGCTTTGACGTTTGAAATACCGCAGGTTTTGTTTGGTAACAATCGACAGACGTTATTTGTGACCCAATAACAGCGAGCTTGTGGCTAAGACCGGCGAAACAGAGTGTTTTGCATTTAAATCAACTGTTGGCATTTATCGCAGCGATCCGTGCAAAAAGACTCCAAGTACGTGTGCCTGGGCAACAAGAACTGTCTCATTGACAAGAAGACAAGAACGCACTGCCCGTTCTGCCGCTACCAGAAGTGTCTCGCTGTCGGCATGATACGCAATGGTATGTGTGCATAGTTAATCCGATCTAGCCATAGGCGCTGCTAAAGAATGTTTGGCGGTTAAAAAATTTTGCTTTACTGTTCGTGACGCCAAATGACTTACTGCCGTTCAAGCTTGACGAGCTAATTATAAGAGAAACAAAAGGGAGCTAGTCGTAAGAGAAACACGATAAACAAAAGCAAAATACAACGATATCACTTTAACATGTGAAACGTGTAAGAAAGTAGTTAGAACTAAGTTCAACCACGGTGCTTGTGCAGTTTTCTCTCGACAGTGTAACGGGAATATTTTCGAAGAGGAATTTTGCTTTTTGAAATGCTTTTTCGTGAGGTGAAACATGTTGTCCTACACGCCTGGCCCGGTGCTGGTGATGCTCAGATCCTTCTTAACTCTTCTACCCGTCAAAAAATCCTTTTGCACCTGTAGTCGATTTTACTTGATTGCTTAATCCCTCAGGTTCATATGACAATCTTGTGCTTTGTTTTCTAAATGCCACTGCATTTTTGACAAAACTTCAAACATAACTTCAAATTTCATGCAAAACTTTAAAAACTGCGGATTTTGCGCAAAACTTGAACTATTTTGATCACCATTCGTCCCGTCTGCTTTTACGCCTAAACCAAAAATAAACAATGTTTCGGTCGCGCGTCGAAAATCAAACTCTAGCGAGATATCGCCATCAAAAATACCCTCGCTAGTCACGCAGCGAGACCATCCAACTAACCGAGTCACCTTCCGCCAAGTGATTATTAACGCACAGCCACGTTCGCGGGCGCGTTGTAATTAAACCGAAAATGTTGAAACCCGTCTCCGGAGCCAGTTGGGGAGGTCGCCGCCGCTCCCAACTGCGCGATGCGGAATTCGATCTAAACTGAGCGAACGCCTCGAGTTACGATTCTTTTTAGAACATCTCGCGCGCAGACACGCCGCGTGAAAAAACGCGCGGGACGTTGTTTTGTTTCTTTTATAAACAGCGACGGTTTCTCGCTTTTCAAGGCTTGAAATGTGGTCAAAATTTAAGCTGGAATGACGAAAGCAAAGCTGATTAGACAATAAATTCCCAAAATAAACTTTGAAATTATCTTTAATCTGCGTTGATGCCCCGACTGGTGCGACCACTTTCGAAACATTTTTTCTGCCACGATACGTAAAATAAAATACCGAGGATTTACAAACCGTGAAAGTTATGCCACTTCTGTACAGCTTGTAAAATCGAATCGGTTTACATATCTCACTTCGCGAGATGATTTCGTGCCGAAAAGAAAACGTAAAAAAACACGAACCACAGACCTTTTTTCATAAGAACGAAGTTCTCAGTCGAAAACGATCGCCGGGTCGAAAATTTCGAAAAATATTTAACTGAAGCTGGAAATGAACTTTCTTCTTGCGCTCACGAGCAACATTAAAACAAGGAATTGCAGAAGATAAGAATATTTTTTGCGAGATCCCATCACTGGGTGCGTTTATCGCAGGGTATGTTTAAAACCTGTTCCAGTGGAGTCTTTAAGTGTGCAGTGAGTGTAGGTGATCACCCCCGGGAGAAAAGCATCAGCGTGGTATTCCGCTGCGTGGGTTGATGCTGTGGGAAAGTTCTCGAGTCGCAAAGGCTGTCGCACGATCCCGCTCTCCATTACTGATTATTATCGGTTATTGTTGCGTCACGACCTCGCTTCTGGGAGGCCTCCCGAGTTCGATGACGAGTGTAATAGTGTGAAGATCTTTCGGACAGTCAAGAAATAGAACGGTCGCTTCGGAAAAAATTAGGAACGTTTATTTTGGGGTGTTTAGATGCGTTCTGTTGTTGACAAAAATGTCGAAATCACGCCCTCAGAACGTTCCCATGTTGATTACATTGATAACGATTCGTGTGCTTTCATTTTTCTTAACATTTACCAGCAGCCTGGAACTTCCTTCTTGACATAACTTCAAAAATGCTTTAGTGGCGCTTTGAACAACGACCATGTGCTCTTCGCAACAACCGCATTAAATGATAACGTAACGAATCGCAGCTTCCCTGAGTTTGCAACATTGATCGTGCAAGCAACAAAATTAAAATCTGCTGCAAAACGTCCCGATGTTTTACACGAAATTTCAAATCGGCCTATAAACGAGAAACAGCCAAAGGACCAAGAAATTTAATTGTCCCAGGAATAACGAGCTACATCATTTAGCTTTGATGGTCATGATGGTTAGAGGTTGTTGCCAATTTTGATCACAGGAGTGCAAGCGCTTTAGATAAAAAAAAAAAAAAAACTGCAACAGTTCTTTTTACATCGAATGTGAAAGATTGAGGTCGTTTCAAGTAAGTTTCCTTCGGGGTAAATATAAAAAAGCAGTGATTACGTATTTCGCGGGATATCACCGAAAGGATTTCTCTCTCCCCCCCTTCACTGTCAACCGAACTCCAAAAAGTGTTTTCCTGTACTGCAAACAGCGTTCAAAAGCTAGCAGGAAACTTTACCTGCAAAGTGTTTACCTAAGCCCGGCCTGCACAATGATGAAAAAGATTTGCGCCATAAACAAAATACCTTCCGAACACAATAAACACGTCAAATCTGCGCCCAGGGCGCTCGCGGACACGTGGAATTGTTACGAAGTAGAGTTTTGCAATAGGGCCGCTGATATGAGGCACCGAATGATCGCCGGCACTCGCTAATTTCACACTCGTTCAACCAGTTTTAAAACAAGTGACGTGTTGAGGAGGGCAACAAAAACAAACGGTCTCGCGGCGTCGCTGACAAAAACAAGGATCCCAACAAAGCTTGAAGTTCATTCGGGTCCGAACGGCACCGGGCCGTTTTCAGCAACTTTGGCGTTTTTGATGGAACGCAGTATTACCGAAACAACCTTTGAACTTGGCAACATCAAGGCGCCAAACTGCAAGAGTTATCGACCTGCGACTGTCACCGTATGCGCTGTTTGCGAACACCGTATAAAGCGACCCACAGCGGTTGAAATGAATACGACCTAAAGAGTTTTGTAGTGTTGACCTACGTAATCTTGAAATTATGGTGTAACTTCTATTGATTATACGTTTGTTCCATTTGAAGAGAAAACTACGGAAACACTAGCTAGAGGCTTGGACTTATCTGGCCTAAACGCAGTCATCTTCTTGCTTCTTCTTAAACGTTTTTAAGTACTACGCATACTGTATTTATCTGATAATGCGTGTTTTATCTGCAGCTTAAGAATGTTAGCAAAAATCTGTAGTCAGACATATGCCGCTACGTGTGTCGCTTTTCTAAACTTTGCGGCATCTCGACCTTAACACGGTTGTTGAGAAACGCGAGAAATGACACTCACGTCAACTTTGAAAACCAAACGAACTTGAAAATATAAGCACTTATAATGGTAGACAACGTCAGGTTTGGCGTACAGGGAACGAACATTTGAAGGGGGTTACTTGACACAAAATGATCTGCGGTTTAACAGGCAGATGCAGAAAGGTCGCTTTGCTGCGTACTTGGCCAAATTTTACAAGCTTTTCTTTCACTGCCTTGTTATTTTCACAGTAGTTCGCACGGACCAGAACAGAAGGCGCAAGCCACCAAAAACGAAGTCCGTGAATCACAACAATGGAAGCACCATCATCACCCATTCGAAGACTCTGCCAATCACCGTTCCAGGGGCAATTGCTGGGCCCTCCTCGCACCAGCACCTCGCGGCCACTGTTCCGAACGCCGCCCTCGGTCACGTGACGACCGTGTGCAACCAATCGCCTGGCGGCAGGAATCTTTTCGGTGCGTTCGAACCTCCAGCTGCGACGCACCATCAGCAGCAGCCCACTATGCAAGCCTATTTCAAGTAGACTCGAGGGCGGATGCTGGATCGATTGGTGAGTTCATCGCCAGCTACCGCGACAGCGACGCTGCAGCAACAACTGCTGCTGCAGGAGGTGTCGCGCGCGTCCGAAACACGGCGACAGACAGCGCTTGTGGCTTGTCGAAGATCTATTCCAGGCCGAATGAACTTGTTCAACAAGCCTTGTTGTTGTTGCCAACACATCAGTCACTCATGTACGCTTCCTCTTTGACACGAAAAGGACTGTGACGCAACAATCAACGACAGGAAGCAATCGAGTTAACATTTTCAGAAACTGCTCGAAGAACGCCACCTGATGTCGCCTTCTGTCTTGCCTTCGATTTTGTTCCGGATCTTGTAGAGTCGATCGATAATTGTTTTTGACAAATATTTTTGCTTGTATACCCCACGCATTCCTGGCACAAATGTTTTACTGTTGCAAAAGTTTCTACTCTTTATTCTTCCTTTTGTAGATTCGTTACAAACTCACAAAACTAACGTTTGTGGGAAGAAACGCTTATGGGCGCTTAAGTCTTCGGACAAAATAAGAAGTTTGTGTGTATAGTGCAGACCCAAAGTTTATTCATGACTTGCACTCTCGAATTTTCCCAGTCTACTTCATGCATCATCCAAGATTACAAATGTTGTTGTAGCCAGTAACCTCAATGGCAGCATGCTGCATTCAAATTTATATCGCATAAGTGTGTTGAATTTCAAAACTGTGTTTGTGCTCGAAGCACCAAGACAAAGTAGCAAACTGCGCGCGCAATGCACCCGGTTTGAAAACAAACCAACTCGACTTATCCTAAAACGGCCTGCCCGCTGCTTTCTGGTAAACCTTAAAGGCTTCAAAATGTATGCAGTTTTACAAACTTCAATTTTCTATTCACGCTCCTGACATTGGCGATCATAGATAAATTCGCAATGAGCAATAAGCTCTACTCGTGCGCATCAACTCTTTTGATGCATGTGGCGTTGAAAACATGTTAACATTTGTTCGCAGTTTTTTATGTAACACATTTTTGTTCGTCCGTCATTTATGGGTTTTTATCGCGTATAGTGCAGGTCTTTTTGTGGAGAAAACTACAAAAAACGTCATTGTGTTCGAACCATGGCGATACGCACATCAAAGGAGCAATGAACTATAGTTACGCTTTTGCGTGGTTATCAATAAAGAAACCTCCCGTTGTTATATAGTGTACTGGGTCGTTCTTTGCTAGTTACGGATTTAGGCAATATCACAATTCGATTTACTGGGACTTTGTTGTTCAAGTGGTGTGCCACATAACGGAGTCGCCACTTTTGCGTTTATTTAAAAAAATACACAGCTCACAAAATCGATTGCATAAAATAAGAGTAACGTTGAGCAGACCACACCCTACATTCATCTGGACAGTTGTTGCACAAAGCTTGCAATAAACGAAAGTCTAGATTACTTTTCCAGGTTATGAGTTTTTTGTTTCTTAATTTTCCAGAGTTATACGCTAAACTAGATACAGCACTATCTTGTCAAGTGCTTCAACAGAGTGTTTTTGGTATGAACAAAAATCATTTGGCTCATTAGCGCCACCCTACGACACGCGATTAAAGCCTCAAACGTCAGCTGTTTCATTGACACCCCAAAATATGTGTTATCCAACACACGTGAAAATACGCGTTATCCAACACGATTGCCAATCTTCTGTCACCGTTTGTGAACAACACGAATTTTCACGTGCGTAATTCGGGTGATTTTTTATGTTCGGTAACCTTTGGTTATAAGATGATGAACTTTTGGTATCGTTTGATGTAGGATCTTTGTTCACCAATGTATCCCTACAAACCTACAGTAGCTATAGAAATAGCAAAGCAAAGATTAGTGCAATGTGAAGACCTTCATCATCACACAAACTGGACAATAATTGGTATCTGCGACGTCTTAGATATATGCAATGCATGAAAACAACGTATAAGTAGATATTTTCTAAGTAGATGCTTATCTGGATGTCAAAGTTTCTCTGAAATGCACCGGTAAATTAGTCTACGCCTTATACATAAGAAACAACAGCCCACACTGACAGATACCTAAGTTTTCGTTCCGATCACCAGGTACAATGCAAGCGAGTAGTGGTGAGCACTCTGATAGTCAAAGCGGAAAACTTATCGTCTTGTGACGACAGCCAGAAGAAAAGCAGAGCATCGAAAAAGCACGTGGAAACCTCGGCTAGGCAGCATCGTTTTTTATTTCACATGAACAAAAAATTATATTAAATTTCCACACAGCTACAGGCAGCTGTGGTCATCCCATACAATCGTGGGTGAACAGAAAAGTTGCAAAGGGGCCTCAGTAACCAAAAAACAATTTATTTTTTAAACAAACAACGAAAATCGGTGGAATGTCAAAAAACACCAAAGACCCCATTAACCGTTATAATCGCCAGGGAGATGTATACAGCGCCCCATGCGGTACTTTCAACCAAAAGTACATCGGTGAACCAAAAGGTCTTCCAACAAACGCAAAAGTGAACACATAAGTTATACTACAAACTGCAACCCAGAAAAAATTGCTTTAGCAAAACATACGGTACACCTGAAGTTGGGCGCAGAATGAACTGGTGGAAGACAGAAATTGTTGCTTCAAATCAGTGGTTTTCAACCTTGTTTGCACCGCGACCCATTATAGCAAACCACTAATAACCTAACAACCCCCATCTAAAACTCGATTAAAGCCAATGTAATATAGCTGAGCTGTGTACATAAAATATCTACTCGCGACCCCTCCAAAAATGGTTCATAACTCCTGTGGGGTCACGACAGCACCCAGGTTGAAAACCAGCACTGGTTCAGACACTAATCGAAAAAACCGCTTCACTGGGTTGGTGTTTATTAAAAATCGACCTCAGTGGTTCTTGACCTTTTTAATATCGTCACCCCTGAGAAGAACCTGATGAATTTCAATTGCCACTTTAAAAAAAGTAACAAATTACAGTTGCAATCAATTACTAATGAAACAACACAAAAATGACGTCATAATTTGAATTCAAACGTCCATTAAAAATATGCAGCGGGAAGGCTGATGCTGTTCTTTGTTATCAAGCGGTCAAACCTAATCCTTAACAATTGCAAACTCAAACTTCAGAAAAGCTTCTTTGTAGCTTCGTTTCTTTGGAACAATAATTTTTAGCTTACGCTATAGACTACACTACAGTCTACACTGCTAATGACTACTTACCACTAGACTATACGGTCTACGATGCATGAGAGACTTCGGTTCAATGATGTCATAGAATGCGTGGTGTTATAAGTCAGAGGTGGCAGGAGTCACATTTTCAGACTCCGACTCCGCTCCTGATCCAAAAATTTGAATCCGGATCCGGAAATTTTCAAATTTGAGAATCCGACTCCTGTTCAAACTCCGGCAAACCATCGATGCAACCGAAATTCAGCAACGCTTGTTCCTATAAGTAGTGATATTTAGAAAGACCAGGCAATCTTCTGTTACTGGCGAAAATTAAAAGCGACTCCGGATCCGCTTGTTTTACAATTTTTGACACTAGCATCGGTCCGAAACAAGCGCAGACTCCTGCCGGAGTCGACTACGGATCCGTGACCATCTCCGTTATCTGTGAAACGAAACAACATATGAACACACACGAAACTCTACATACTACAAAGTTGCAAACATTTTAGTGCAACATAACCAAAAACGATAATCTAAAACACCCCCGAAAAAATATCAAATTACCCCTTTGGGGTAATAACCCACAGATTAAGGACCACTGGTCTGCGAAACGCGATTAATGAAAAATCCTCAAACTTTTTCTTCGAATGTCAATAAACAGCGTTTGGTTGCAAATATCTTTATGATTTAATCAATGTTTTAACATGTTTTATAACTGCGTTGTGGTTTTAGGTGATGTGGTTCATTACGTTCGCCATGGTTGATCTGTTGATTTTTTCGCGTAGTGCGTGCGTTGATCTGAGTCCTTTTCATCGTGTTTTATCGCATTGCACGCAGAACCTTTGCCAGATAGTCTTCAATAGGGATCTTTGCGTTTGTGCAAGGGGCTTGACATTCTAAAAGTTTGATAAAAACTGCAGTGGTTGGTACTTCAGTTTGGGGGGACGTGGAGCTTTGTTTGAGAGCTAAGCTTACCAAAGCCCCCACGTTTCGACGGGACTGATTTTGCGGCGGTCATTGCTTGGCTTTTTATCATTTTTGTTTCTACGCTTCACTGCACCTCCTCTCTACCAGGGGCGGATCCAGCTAGTAATGTTGGGGGGGGCGATTTCTGTAAAATTTGGTATTCATGTCTCACAATATCTTCGCTACTGTAAGAGAGTTGAAGTATGCTTCACAAAACTGCTGTGACAAAACAGTGGAAGACAAAATGGCCTTACATCGCGAATTTTGTTTTCCGAATTGTACAAAATCATAGTGATTAAAGTCACTTTATTAAGTTTTAGGGGAGGCGATTATCCCAATCTCCCCACCTGGATCCGCCCCTGCCTGTTCACCGATGATTTGCCCTGATAATGCCTCGCTGTCAAGCGAGTTGAAAGGTCGGCGTCATTTTCAAAAACCAACTGTTGAGCAAAGTTATTTTTATTTAGACTTCCTGTTGGCTGGTTCTGCGAAGATGTCTGTTTTCTTGTTTTTTTCCTACAAACACGTCGCGCGTTCTGCATCTAGCAAACTCTCCGCATTCCACATCGATCCCTACAAAAGTCGTTCGCTAGGCATAAGTACTACGTATAGTTTACCAGTCACAAGCTTCGTTCACAAATCGAGACATTTGCCAGGGCAAAGTCTTTCACACTCTGTCACCCGGTTAATTGTCTTTCTTGTACCGATGTCTCAAGTGCCAGCCAAGCAGTAGTGAGGAGAAAAAATCTGCTGCAAGTTTGAACGTCCGAGGCAAGTAAAAGACATTGCAAGATGTTGCTTCTTTTTCTGGTTTCAACAAAGTTCCAGACAGGAACACACGACAAATCAAGCAGAGTTCATGAGCACTGAGCATGGCTCGACTGTTCCTTTGTACAGCAGGGATCATACAACAAACTTTAGTGTCAACGGAGCAGACGCAGTCAGGTCAAACTGCAATACATTAAAGCAAAATGGCCTGACCTTCGCAGCTGACTTTGCAACTAGGGTCTCGGCCTTCCACAACGAACTTATTCCGTACTTTGATGAGTCACGTGTTTTTGATAATTACAAACACAATTGTTAAGCGTCCTTAAACGCGTCACAAACCTTAAATTTGTTAATGTTTTTCCATCCACCCAAGCAAAGTATTTTCTCCCATGGAGAAGCAGACGAATTGTGAAACATGAGACTAAACGCCACAGGTGCATCTTTAACCGGAACCTGCAAATAATCTTGTAAGAAGGAGCTGAAAGTACCTCAGGCCACCTCGGCCATACACCGACAAACTGTCCGGAAGTAGGTGCTTTGCGACCAGGTCGTGCGTGACCTTAGACAAACATGAAGAGCATTGAGCCTTTTTCCCAGTAGCGGTAGCGTCGCTTAATCCAAGGAAAAAAGAAGCGCGTTGCCAATGACTAACCCTTGTTCTAACTCTCCTTACTGTTTTTGCAAAGTGATGAACAAATGAGATTACAAACGTCCAGTCATGGTTCCGCACAAGATGACGGCAACAGGCGACGTTTGCGATCACTTTGCCGTTGGCCTGACCGTGTTAATAAAAGCAGATGATTGGATGCGTCTAAAGAAATTATCCATAAATTATACGAAATCCATGTATTTTCTCACAAGAAAATCAATTGCTGAAGAAGAAAAAAGAATTTCAAAATACACATTAATAATGTTGTGTTGCATCGGAAAACGTCTAAAATATTTCGGTGTTTTGTAAGATGAATCTCTGAATTGGACCGCCCATGTCAAGTACTTAAAATAAAAACCATCGTTTGCCTCAAGAATGTTATATAAAATACAAAACTGTACTAATTAATGCTCTTTAAGAATAATCTATTTCTGTTTCATTTATAGTCATCTCCAATATGGCATTTATCCTATGGGACAGCTTGCGATTCTGTGCTTCAGCCCCTTAAATACTATGCATAATAATGTGTTGCTCACTCTCACATTTTGTAATTTTAAATGTCACATAACTTCTTTGTATAACAACTGGGTTTTCTAAAAATAAAATAAAAACTGTATATCAATTAGAGCTATCTATATTACTGCACAAATTTCATAGAAATACATTACCACAGTCGTTTAATGTTTCTTTCAAACGATTACTGAAACTCACTCTCGTTTCTAGATCAGCTGCAAGCCAAAAGTACTTTGTCCCTAGAGTTGACTCTTCTCTGGGCAAAAGAAATCTAGGATCTCAAGGAGCAGTGGCATGATTCAGCATACTGCAATAATTTAAAAGTTTCTCTTATGGTAGATTATCTGAAAGTAACAGTAAGTTTCTTATCGCGCTCTATACTATAGCACGTAACAAGCATGACTTTTCACAATTAACGTAATTGACTCTGACGCTTTATTCTCATCCGCTACATGATACTTATTCATTTCACGAAAATTGCTCACTCATTACCGTATTTATTCGATTGCAAGCCGCGGCTTATAAATTTTTTTCATCATATCGTGCGGCTTAATCAAGGGCCGGTTACATTTTTTATTTCTTTACATTATCGAAAGGTACAGATGACGCTTTGTCTTTCCTTGGCTACGTTTTGTTGAACAAACTCTTTTTCCGTATTCTATTCTCTTCAGAAAATTCAAATAGAATGTGCTTGGTAGGCAGTGCCAGATCAAGGTAGCGCGGAGCCCGTGGCATTTCAAGAGCGCGGAGCCCAAAGTTAAAAAAAAACATCTCAACACCTGCTAAATCATAAAGTGTGTGGACAAGGTTTTTTAACCAATTCCGTACTGGATCTGGATCGTAAAATATGGCAACCCTCTGATCTCTACTGCCTCGTTGGAAAAGCAGTGTTGCTGCAGTACATTTTCTCAGGGATAATAAAACCACTACTTTTATCTGAGCGAAGATGTCATTCAGTCCCTTCGTCCACGCGGGGACTTTTGTAGGCTTATCCCCCTACACCAAACTCCAAGGCCCCCAAATTGAAATATGAAACATTATACATCAGAGCAGTTTTTAACAAATTTTCAGAATGTCAAGTCCCCTGCACAAACGTAAAGCCCCCTAATGAAGACTGTCTGACGACGGTTCTGGGTCGGGTCCAGGGAGGCGATTTTCCCCCCTAAAACCTAAAAAAGTAACTTTATTCACCATGATTTTTTCCAGTTCGGAAAACAACATTCGCGATATAAGGCCATTTTGTCGTCCATTGTTTTGTCACAGCAGTTTTGTGAAGAACAATTCATCTCTCTTACAGGAGCGAAGCTGTTGAGACTTGACTACAAATATTACTGAAATCGCTCATCCTAAACTGGATCCGCTCCAGCGGCGGTTCTACGTAAAATGATATAAAACACGATAAAAAGAACGCCAATCAACGCATGCGCTACGCGAAAAAAATCAACAGATAAAACACCTATAGAAGTTTTTCTGGCGACGGTTCTGGTGTCAATAGTGTTGACCGAGAACATTGGTCATCATTTTACTTGTTATATTGTTCGCCATTATTTCCTAGCATGGCATCAGTTACAAAACATACCTAGGATTTTTTCATCCAAGCGTACTGGAAATTACAACCAGAGGATTGTTTTGTAAGGAGGGGGCTGCTTCCAATTTTCCAGTCCCACCTCAATGACGTCACATCGTCAAATGACGTCACATAACTTGTTCAAGTAACCCGGAAAGATAAAGCACCTTAACATGTTGGCCACAAATACGCCAATCAGGTACTGATGATATGATGCATATTTCAGTTCCATTACATCACGAGTAATCAGCAACGCCCATCTGCGCTTGCTTGCGCCATGGGCCACCTGGTTCCTTTCGCAGTGAATGCTTCACTGGAGGCGAGTCAATGGCAGCACCGCGCGTGAGCTGTACTTGCACCCACCCAACGCCGAGGCTGGACAGGTCGCATGCATGATTTTCTTCGCTACGACCCGACCGGGAATCGAACCCAGCCACCAGCTCAGGTGGTACGTGTTCAACTGCACCACTTAGCTGGTTTATGCATTTTTTGCATGAAACGACAACTATCAATTTTTTGTCCCAAAACCGTAAGATAAGGAGTTAAAAAGTACTCGAATTGGAATTCTGCTTTTCTGTGGACTGAACATCCGATGAGACTCACCAACATGCTGCGAAGACAACGTATATTCAGCACCGCGACTGACCACCATCTTGATGGTGTGATGCGGTGCTTGTACACGTCACGCAAGACGTCACACTTGAAATGTGCAAAGCAGAAATGGTTGCAGGTGCTATCACTCGGCAGTTTTCAGTTGGCTTTCTGCAGGGTCGGATCCAGGGGGGCGATCGTTCCCCCCTAAAATCTACGAACGTAACTTATTCACCATGATTTTTCACAATTCGGGAAACAACATATCAGAACCGATTCCAAATAAGTCTTTCATCCTGATTCCAAATAAGTCTTTCATTCGAAACGTCTCATTGATGGCGATGAAAGGTTATTCTGTCGTCCATTGATTTGTCACAGCAATTTTGTGAAGCACACTTCATCTCTCTTACAGTAGCGAAGCCGTTACTAGACCTGACTAGCAAATATTACTGAAACCACCCCGCACCCTAATCTTACAGGCTGGATCCGCCTCTGCGTTCCCCTTTTCTAGTCGCACTTTGCCACGAAACGCTCTGCAGATGCTTGCGTTTCTTTTGTGACGCAGTTGCATTTCGTGCGGAACAAACATGCAGGCGTTCAAATTAAGACGCATGTCTTTGCCATAGGCTGGGTCCGCCATTCGCTTTCTCAGGAGATGAAACCACTGCAACAGATACCGCATCGTCGTGCAGGTCAGAAGGAAAACACGGCGGCGGACACGCTTCACTGCGTACAGCCGTGCCACGTGACGCCCGACGGTTTTAAGCGGAATTCCCCGCCGTACAGTTTCACACGGTCTTGGTTGTGAATTCTTTTTGCTCGTTTCGAAACTGGACACGACATTCAAACGCATGTAGATAATCATACAAAAGGTTGCCTGGCAATAGAAATTCAAAAATAAACTCCCACAACTTTGAAAAATGTCGATTTCTGGCATCCGAAACTCGCCCCGTTTTCAGCAACTCACGGCGCGCAACAATACAAAAGGTTGTCCACAGAAACCGATCATAAATGCTACAAACTTAAATTTCCGCACGGCAATTGGGCGGACGCCATTCAACGGTGCGAGCGTGTTTGTCTTGATATGAACGAAAATCTGACAACAAAGATTCTCGCGCTCGTTGAGGGGAGAAAATCGGAAAAATCGCGTGATCGTGGAAAATCCGTAATTCAATCAGACAACCCAGTTTGGGGAAGTTCCCGTGGTTTGATTACAGTGTTTTCGGTGGTCCCACGAAAGCTGGGTCGTGGTGGTGCATTCGGCAATGCAAGAAGCTGGCTTCGCGCAGCACGACAAAAGCTACCGCGCGAAACAACAATAGCGCGCGCAACGAAGCGGTTTTCATGCCACCTGTGCTGTGCGATGAGTTGTGAAGTGCAATAAAAACTTCGTGACAAAGCGCCGTTAGAATTAGCAAAGAGAATGGTCGCCGCAAAAATGCTGGCTTAAAAATGTGACGGTCGCCACATGTCGGTAGAGTTCGGAAACTGTCGCCAATGCGAGCAAGTGCGAAGTGCCGCGAAGAAAGGCGAAAGCACAGAAGTCTAGGAATGAAACACCGCTGGCGCTGAAACCAGGGCAGCGTTACTTTGGCCTAAATCAGGGTCTCCAAACTACGGCCCGCGGGCCAAATCCGACCCGCAAAGCTATTTCATCCGACCGCAGAGACATTTTGCCAATAATTGAAAATATATGCATTTCGTTTATGTAGCAGCCACTTTTACTCGGAGAGACGGGACTCTCGAATGAAGGAGTTACTGTCCATCCGAGATAGTTGAAGTACGAATCACCACGCCATCCGATTAGGCCAGAGGTCCCTAAACTTCTTTGTCCAAGCGCCACATAAACTATCATACAACAGATCAAGGGCTATTATACAACAGATCAAGATCAAAGGCTATTATAACAGATCAACAGATCAAGGGCTATTATACAACAGATCAAGGGCTATTATACAACAACTATTATACAACAGATCAAGGACAATTTTTTCCACCCCTTTATACCTCTTCAATACGTAGATTTCATGTCGAATAATTGGTTTATGCTTAGTTCTTATGTTTATACATATTGCGTGCATTGCTGCTGGTGCTGACGTAGACATATCGTACTGATTGTTGAACTTGAAAATGTTAAACAAATTTTTGCATCCTTCGTTTGCAGTGCTCTGTGAATGGTCTTTTGCTG
>JGI24158J21664_10001090_pt1 | contig 29021 bp, 23 predicted proteins | sample Ectturendosymbi3_FD_21664 | JGI IMG/M metagenome (IMG submission 21664) | reverse complement strand
AGCTCAATCTGATGGCGAGTTATTGCCTGCGGTGAAATGCCCCCAAGAGTGACTTTTGAGGGAGCAAAATTTTGGTCAATTTTTGGTTTATGAGCCATAATATTCGCTCCCGATATGCTAGAAAGTCAATCAAAGGCTCTATTGATGGGGATTTTAACCTAGTTTTCAACTAAACTTTGATTCCAAAAAATGGCCCATTGGGACGGCGCCCAGGGCCAGGCAAAGATGGCCAAAATAAGGCAAAAACACCCCTACTTGTGATGTTCCCCCAGAAAAGCTCAAACCCAAAACGAAAAAAATTTTTTTTCAATTTTGACTACAAGACTTGCTGAATCCATAGAGGGTTTGAACAGTTCTCTAGCTCAATCGCCTGGCAAGTTATAGGATTGTAAAGCTCTGCAAGAAAAGTGGCGCATGTGGGACTGAAAGGGTTAAAAAGCGTGGCTGGATCACCACAAGACAACATCCATCAGGCAATACCATAACTGATTCTTTTCAGAACGCCTGGTATCTTGCTTCCATAGCTTGAATATTATTCACCCTGGTAGTCAGTCATGGCATCTAGGTTTTCCAAAAAACGTTGGTGTGAATGAAGAAAATGCATCTTCATCTTTACAGATGTATGCAAGCCCATCTCCATGTAAGCTAAAGCAATTCTGCAACTTCTGCTTAAAAAAATGAGCCTTAATATTTCTAATAAAGATCGAGCATATCCATCTGAAGGTCTTCTTAGCTTGTAACTCCAGTGCATTCTTAACTAGACATTCTTAACTTGAAGTTTCGATCTGTCAAAACCTGTACAAATCTAAACACCTACAAAATTCATTTCAATTTAGCTTGCCCGAGATCAGGAAACTTGTCACACAACTAGTTAAATTAAAGCTACTGGAATTGCATTTGGCCATTGGTTTCACAAAATTTTTCATCAAGCACAATTTTATATGCAGAGTTGACATCAGGTCTTATCAGATTTGCTATTGGAGGATGCTGAGCTCCTGAGCACTGTTTACTCCAAGAACATATGAATTTCTTGTGGACGAATGTTGCTTTCCATAGTGATCTGCAGTAGCACCTAGAGTGGTTGTCCCATAAACATAAAAACAGCAGTACTTGGCAACTCCTATGTGCATTCCCATTAAATATGCTTATGACCTTTAGAGTTCCACAGAGGCTCCACTGGTAGTCAGTATAGCCAACTAAAAAGTATTCAAAACAATCTGATTGTTATCATACGATTCATTCAAATTAACGTAATGTGCAATGGGGATTTAGTGTTTTAAATTGCCTGTATGCGCAGAGATATTAATGTCACTCAATAAAACAGATTCTAGCATTTATATCACTCAGTTAAGGTTGGTGAACTTGCTTTACTTTCACAAATGATATGTCTGCTACATCAATTATGATTCTATGTTACGTCATAATGCAAAACAATGCTACCTTCTGTTGTTCACAGGCCTGTAGTAGGCTAGGTAACTGGTAACCAAAACATACAGATATCTCAAAAACTAGATGTACTTCAAAAAAAATAATAAAATTTTTAAAATCAGCATCAAAAATACTTTTAGTGGCACTTATTTGCGGTCACTATTTAAATTTTGTTGTTTACCAGTGTAATAAGTCACAAATTTTGCAGAGGTCAGAAATTTCGCTTGACACAGGCAACACGGCCATATCGGCTGATTTATTATATATCGGTATGCTGGTGCATCGGTTGAGCTCTAATTTAAAGGTTTGGAACAGCTGTGTCCAACACAATTGGCTTACTGAGCAAAAAATTAAGTCACTATACCAACCAGGGCCGCCCATTGAATGGCTTACTTTGATCTTAGCAAACTAAATTTAGCTTAAACAAAAAACTGCAATGGTCCAGACATGATAAAGAGGCGCTGAGGACCACCTGCATCAAAATGTCTAAGTCAAGATTATCAAAATAAGGACAGGTTGCCCAGTAGGCAGCATTTGAAAACGGTTTCTGGAAGCTCTTTGTTAATTGATATATAATATGCAGCTCTGTTAGCATATTTAAAATTGGTGTTGCATTTCCATACTAGCCTATGGGGTTGGTTGATAAGATGACCACCATGGTCCTTCACCAATCCCATGACACAGTGACACTTGTATTCGCATTAATCAGCTATTTTGCCATTGTGGTTTCATTTATTGTAATGTTCCACTGGCAGTTGATTTCTGTATTGTGCAATGGCCGTCAGTATTGTTTCTATTTAATAGCTGAGTCATGAAATGATAATAAACTTGAACTTTAACTTATAACTGGTTTTGTTGCTTATAAACCTATAAACAAAAATAGTCATTGATCTCTATTTCTTGCTGAATATTTGCCATCGTCACTGGTGCTTTCCAGGACATATAGGTTTATGGTATTTAGAAGAACATTAGTTGGACAACTTCACTACAAGCTGCATATGGTAATGCTTTCAAATACTGAAATTACCAGCAAGTATTTTGGTCCCACCACAAGGAGCAGAAAACGTCCGCAAAGCTTTCATTTAGAATCTTCAAGAAAAGGTGGAGAATCTGTAAAAGTAAAGATTTCTAATGGAGCACCTGATGAAAATGTCACAAAAAAGCATCAACCAAAAGTTACTATACACTGGGAACCAAGCCAGTGGTTGTTGCAACTAGAAAATATCAGGACAATGAGAATAGAAAAAAATGCTCCAGTTGATACCATGGGTTGTGAAAGATGTACAAAAGATGGTTACTCTGAAAAGGTATTTTTGCTTCAGTTCATGTGATTTGTTTTTGACCCAACTTCCTAGGAGATGAGAAACGTGCGGTGGTTTATTTTGTACAAATACTTATTTTTGTTCAATCAAATCCATACAATCTTCAAAGGGGTATGATCACATTCACTACATTGTCATAAGTTGAACATTTGCAGTTGCTTATCGCTTGCAATAATGAATAATGTATCGAAGATGTCAATTTTCTTGATGGTTTTGAAAACATGTGATTCTAAGCTTGAGTGAATTTTATGAAAATTTACATTTTTTCGCTTGAAACTAGCCACAGGTCTTGAATTAAAGAACTGAAAACATTGTAATTGTTTGCAGGTTGTTAATTGAACAGTTATATATTTGAAACAAACTTTTTCTAAACAGCATTTTTGTTTTGCTTGTTTTAGTGCTTTTTTAATAAGTTTCAACACACATAAATGTTGTAAAATCTGGGAGCCTGAATGGTCATGCATACTTATTTTGAATTTTCAAAGTAGTTGTTCATGGTTAGTTTTGACAAAAAGTTACAATTTTTGTCAGTTTTGGTTTGCATCACATTATTTTTTATGAGGCTTTCAACATTTCTTGTTTCTCACAAAGGAAGCTAAATGATTTGTATGTTTGATGGTAAAATGCACTGCTTATTGTTTGATGTGATCGTATCATCTTGGATGGTTAGCTTTATAGCTCTACAATACATAAGTCCTATTGTCGACCTTCAGACATCTGTTAAATGGGCGCACTGTGGATTATTCCAGTAGAGTTGGAAGTTGCAATTATGTACCTGTGAAGTTAAGATATAGTCAGTGTGATGTCCTGTTCTTAGCTTGCAACACCACTACTTATACATGCCTATGTTTTCAAATGTGATGAACTTCTAAATTGTTACTTAATATTAGTGTTAAATAAAAACATGTGCATGAAAAGGTGCCTCCATTTTCAATCTATTGATGTTTTTGCAGAAATCTTAATTCTTATTGTCATTATATGCTGTAAGAAACAAGTCTTTAAAGATAAGCTCTGAAAAACAGGGTAAAAAACAGCTTTCTTGTTTGTCATATAGTTTTGCAAGAGGCTTGAGATTCATTTTGTTTTGAAATTTTATTCATAGTCTATGAATTTGCGTAGTGAGAAAACTGGTGGTTACCAATCATTCCTAGCATCCTAATATGATGCTGCAACCTCTTCGTCAGTGTAGTGTTGAATGGGTAATGCGTCATGAACGGGAAGTGCACCAAGAATAGCACCTATATGTGAGTGTCATGAACAAGCAATAATAGAGTTATCTTGATAGAGTGATCCTGGTGAGTGACTTCTGATACTGCTTGTAAACCTGGTATACAGTTGATTGTACTTGCTGATGGTGACAAGGTGATCTTGTTGGGTGATCTCTATTGTTGCTTGTTGCCACAGTGTGAAGCCTTGCATGCTTGCCTCTGATCACAACACTGCAATATGTGCTCTTGTCAGGTGATTCCTCAGTGCCTATGATGTTTGAGAATGCATAGAATCATTCTTAAATTCTGCAAAACTTAAGTTAATTTCACCACATTGGTGATCTTATTCATTTTGTAATTCTTTTCAAAGCAAACAACCATTTTGTAGGCTGCAGTATTTGATGCAGAAGACTTTTTGATTGCTTCAGGAAAAGCGGTATCATTTACTGACATCACTAATGCTTTCAAGTCAAACCAAAGATGCAGTTACTTATGCTGCTATGGACAGGCTCATTGATAGTGGCTTAACTGTCAACAAAATCATCACCATGTCTGAAGCAAGCGTGGGAGAACTAATATATCCAGTCAGTTTTTGGAGGGTGAGTGAGAAAAATATTGAATTTCAGCGAATTTGCTCCAAGTGCTGTTTATGCTTGTGTTGGCTAAATCTGTTCTGTTTGTATTATAATTGTCAATAATTTGAGTTGATATTCAGTTTTGAATGATTTTAGTTGTTTGAAACATATGTGTAGTGACCATTCAGAGAACAAAGCTTCCTTTACTGTTGCAGTTTTTCACTAAAACAAAATCGTTTAGTAAATGTTTATTGTGTTTCACATGGACTATACTCGTATGACTGTTATCTTTATTAATTGAGTGAAACCTGAAACGTTAATTTTATGACATCTACACTACATGCAGATGAACTTAGCACTTTACCCATGACTTCGTGGCTTTAGGCTGTAACTTGCTGTTGGAATAAAACTTATTTGAAATCCAGACTAAAGCTAAACATATAAAGCAAACGGCTGAAATACTCAAGGAGAACTATGGCTGCGACATTCCTTCAACAGTTGAAAATCTTGTCAAACTTCCTGGTGTTGGACCAAAAATGGCTTATCTAGCGATGACTTGTGCATGGGACAAAGTAGTAGGCATCGGTAAGTGTATTAATGCAAATGTCCGCAGATACTAACAATTTGTTTGCAGGACAGTAGATATATCTTTGCAGATACGGTAGGTAGATTGTAGAAAAATTTTTGTCTCCGATTAAACAACCACCATGTCTCGCACAATAGTGCATGTTGCAGCAAATGTGCCCACATTCTTCCGGTTTCTCATACTTCAAGCACAAATTCTGAATGTGCCGCTGCTTTGCAGTATCTGGACTGTACAGCTGTGCAGAACGAGGACTTGAGAAGTTGTTCGCACTAGTCCCACATGACCACGGTACTCCCGTATACTGTACCAATTTCTCCCAAAACCTGCAAGCAATGCTTATGGGTGAAAAGTTGAAAGACGAAAGCCAACAAACTCATGACTAAAATGAATGCAGCAAATCAAAACACAAGTTGCAGAAAGTAAAAAACTGAAAAAACGCGGTTCTCAAATAATTGATTTCACCAAAACTGAAAAACTATCTGGCGCCAATTGCTGAGCAACAATCCCAAATTGACGGAATCACGTAGCGATGATTTGAAAGGGAGTGGTAGAATAATGTGAAAGCAGAATTGCGTTCGTAAGGTTGCCAGACATCCTGCAGGGAGCGCCTTTACAATTAATTGCTAAACGTTGTGAAGGATCGTGCCAACATCGGTAACAAATCTATATGGGTAGTAAATAAGGTTTAACAAGTGGGCAAAGCCGAACTCAAAAAATCAATGAATAACGCAAAGGGGTGCAAGAATTATTTCGCACGATAGAGGATCACGCTTTGTGGTTGCCATGGAAAACACAACAAATCCATGGTCCCGATTGCTTCATTAATACTGACAAAAACTAAAACTTAACCACTGAACCAAAACCTGACATGTGCAAACTGTGTTATTTATCCGGCGACTTTGCGATATGCCATCAACAGTATGTTGGTGTAAACAGTAAAAAAATTTTCCTGGATATGGCCGGTGCACCGAGGTACTTCGGACAACCAGATAATAGGAACGACAGCGACCAAATGGCCTTATCACGGCACAGTTTGGAAATACGCACGTCATAGAAAAATTTGCTTCGAGTCTTGGAAGCCAACTGGCTGAATAGGACAGCGGTTGAACTTGCTCATCTCGAAATCCTTGCCTCATTTCGACTCCCAGCCGATTCCCGACAGGCTCTGACTGCCTTCGAGCACTTACGTGGACGACATGGGCCTAAGGCAGTGGTTTTCAACCTAGGGGTCGTTTGCCATTTTTCGAGGGGTCGCGAGAGTTTCTGATAAAAATATTAATAACTTCTTCTAGGTCAGTGTTTCTCAAACTTTTTTATTCTATCGCCCCCTTTTCACTCTCGACACGTCGTTTTCGCCCCCCAAGCCTGAAGAAGCAAAAACAAAGTAGTAAATTTAATGAATTTTATTTAAAGAAAGTATTAAATAGCTGAACCAAGCCATTAAATAGCTGAACTAAGAAATTGTATTACGACGCTAAAATTACGTTCAGAATTCTTGTGAAAATCACAATGTAGCCGGGCACGGAGACGATCCAGAGTAAAAATTTAACGGATAAATTGCTTTTGCAACAACCTCCGACGACTTTATCATAGTAAATTAAAATTTGCAAGAAACTAACAAGTCATAATAGCAGGCTACTGAATTTAACTCAGTAATTGATTAGTGGTTGAGCATTTTCGCCCCCTTTGTGTTGTTTTTCCCCGTATCGACCTCTTTGTTTTTTTCCCCTTGCCCCTCAAAATCACCCACTTTGAGAACCACTGTTCTAGATTTTATATTTCGTATATGGAACTACTACTCGTAGCCAAAATAATAGGATCACCTGACAAAAATGAAAGCCTACTCTTTCATTCAAAAGTGTGATTACGACTATTACAAAGTTTTAAGTGTGATTATGACCATTACACTACTGTTGCGTTTGACAACGCACGAATAACTTTGTGACGTAAGAATGTGCTGTGTTCGTAAATTAGGTACCTGATTGCGGTAGCTAACTTGGGAGTTGTTCTAGTCTTTAACGTGCTGTGGAGTGATTTGTATACGGTAAGTATCTCTCTCAATGATGCTGCTATGTGCATGAATTTAATTAAATGAGTCTTGGTCAACACAGTGATCCCGTACGTTATTTTTTCGTCACTGTGATTTTCCATTGTGCGAACACAACTGCATTTCATATGCCTGACTGGAAATTTTCGGAAGGGGGTCGTTATGTTAAATTGGGTTGCGAAATGGGTCGCTGCATGAAAAAGGTTAAAACCACTGGCCTAAGGAGAGCTTCAGTGTGATGTTACCAGTTGGCTTGCTGGCTGCCGTCATCGCATTTACTCACCAAACAACCGTACGCAGTCGGTGACGCAAAGACAGCGACAAGTTACGCTGCAAACCGTGCGTTTACGTTAGCCGGCAAAATATATTAAGTTTAATGAAACTTATTCCATGCGCATGATGTTGTGAATGCATGTAGCTGGATGCAGAAAAGTGAGGTGATGTTTTTGTTTGATGTTGAGCAGGCGTGGACGTCCATGTTCATCGGATTTCAAATCGATTGGGATGGGTAAAGAAAAAAACTTCCAACCCCGAAGCGACTCGAAAGGAATTGGAGGATTGGCTGCCTCGGTAAAACCTTGTTGCCTGGACGTCAGCCAGGGTTGTGTGGACGAGCAGCTGTTGAAATTTTATTTGATTGTATTCGGAGGTGCATTTCTCAGTCAGGCTGGAACCGCTGTTTTTTTTCGTTGAGACATTTCGGTCATTTTTTGCTGAGACAGTTTGGTCATTTGTCTCACAGTTGTATTAAAACTCGCCCTGACAGTGCTTTTTATCCTGTATTTTCAAACATTCCGACCGAAATGACTTAATTTTTTTCGGTCATTTCAGAAACGTTTCGGTCTATGACCGAAAAATGACCGAAAAGAAAAACCCAGGAACCGGATCATGAAAATGTTACCCGGACTAAGAATTTTTTAAGAAAAAATGAACAGAGAACAGCGGTGCGTTATTACAACGACACTCACCGGCGATATGCTCCCTTTATACGCATATTACCGCCGTGCCGCACTCGTTCTCTCATTGCCATTCACGACAATCTTTCCGATAAGTGTGCGCCTTTGCCTAAAGTGTTCTGTTTGTTAGTTTTCTCGTAGATGTCATGCGACGAAAACAATTTTCTTTTTCATATGGAAGTCAGAAGTGTACAGGGGTCTTCGTTGAAAAGATAACCTCTCTTTTGTCAGGATTGTTAAAAGTTTCACAAGATAATGACAGTTGCTCAGGTCTTTTTGTGTTACTTCGAAAAATAAGGCAACTTTCAATGAAGCCAGAGGACGGCTTTCCCCAGAACCACACGATCAACAGCAGTCATGAACATTTATTCACTGTTTGTAAGCGAAAGATTGCCCTGTGACAAACCAGACATGCACCGATAAATTTATAGTGATACTCTTTACAACTCTGAAACTAGGCCAACATACATGCGGTAAAAAAGAAAACTTGACAGTTTTCACACGCAATGTCTCCGCAGTGTTTGATGTGTCACATGGGGTGGACAAGATCAGAACTGAGATCGTTTTGCATCGCACTGGCTGCAGTTCCTTGCCAAGTTATTTCAAAACAAGACGCTTGCGCTGGCCAGGTCACGTTTGCCGTCTTTCTGGTTGTCGTTACTAAAATAAGGAGAATTGAGCTCGAACTGGAATTGTTGGCCGATCCTTGCATCGTTTCAGTTGCAAAATGATTTGCTGTAGCTCAAAAATCTCGTCCTCCGAGTGCGTTACATACCCAAAATCGTCTGGCGTACACTCCGTCGCCAAAGCTCGCTGGTGATAGACTATATCCCCTTTCCTTTCAAAGCGATTTTTCTCTCTTGTGGAGGTTCTGCATCTCTATTTGTGATGAATGCGTGGTTGAAGTAATATATGTCAAAGTCAGAAACTGGGCAAAATCTTATGGCGCTGTTTCCCCATATTGCAGATCCTGGTAATTCGGACAAAGCTATAGGTACAGTATTTCTTTGTTCATTATCAGGGTTCCCACGCGGTATTGAAAAAGTATTGAATCGTGAAATCATTTTTCAGGACCTTGTAAGTATTGCATTTAACCAAAATGTCCATAAAATATTGAAAAGGCACGGAAATTCCAAATTTAGCCGTTGTTTATTCAAATTTTGTTCTTTACCGCTGATGACAGTTTTGCAGGTGTTTTTTTTGCATTGTGTTCAAGAATAAAATTTTCAAAAAATTTAGGTAAGTGAAGTTTTTTCATTTAGTGTTGAAAAAGTATGGAAAATGTGTGGGAATCTGCATTCATTTTTATACTCGCTATTCCTCTGGGCAGAGTCGCGAGGCACAGTCCTATGAGTCGAAATACCTTAGTTTTCAGCAATGTCATAGTTCTGTTGGCTCCCTACCAAGACGAGCCCAAGCAAAGCTGGACATTAAGCAACTCCACCTGACCCTTGATGTACCTATGAGCCGCTTTTCTGTGCCTGTAACCAGCAGGACTTTCCTCGCCAACCTTTCCTGAGACATTCTGGACACATGGCCGAACTAACGTATCTGAGATCTCTGTGTTCGGAAAAGCGGCTCGACATTCCCAGGCGTTTGATGTTGTAGCAATTTTGAAGCTTGTTGCTTCAGTATCAGGTAACCCGGACCTTGTTAAGGTTCGTACTCTTCTATGACCATGCAAACAATCGCTTCTAAACACAAAGTTGCTTGCCACAAACCGTTCAGTTAGCTATAGCGCACAAACGCATTTTGTCATTTGACCACGCAAAAATACGCTTTTGTATGTTATTTCTGTGAGCTTTCTTATCAGTCAATACCACACGCGTTGCTGAAGTTTTACAGTGCAGCTAATCCTGTATCGCACCGGAGCCGCGTGCCTTTCACATTGCGTGTGTTTTTTTTTCAGCGAACACTGGAAAGAAGTAAATTGGCTGCTGGTTGGTTTCGGTCAGCAAGTTTGTCTGCCGGTTTCACCGAAGTGTTCCGAATGTTTGAACAAAGCAATCTGCCCGTCATCAACTGCCAAGTCCAAGAAGAAGACCTGAGGTTGGTGCGCAGAACGCGTCAACTTCTGTCTTTGCGCTGTTGACGAGGTGGCTGTTCAGTAGCGTCTGCTGCAAAGAAGCTCAGCAGGTCGTATTCCTCTTCGACGTATTTCTGTGACTACGTGGAGATTGGTGCAGTGTTGCCGGCTGGTTTCTTGTGGGCTTGCCGACCCGAAAATACCGGTGAAAAACTGAGGGGGCAACCCCACTTACCCCGTTTTCAAATCGCAACTGGTCCGACACTTGCCTGCTTTTATGCCTTGTTTACGTCTTGAGTGAGTCTGAGATTGTTATTTTTTGCTACCTTCTCAAAGATACACAAGTAGTGTTTCTAAGTATGAGACATCTGGACTAGTAACAAAAGACATTGCCTTGTCATTTCTTTCAAGCGTTCTAAATTGTAATGAGCACGATGTGAACCTCTCTCACAGTATGTGGCATTATCACAATGACTGTTTGTTATTTTCAAGCGACTCTTCTATGGCTGTACGTCACTTTGTTATTTCGTTGTTGTTATTCGTTTCTGACGTTCTTGCTCGTACAATTGGCGCGAAAAGAATAAACTGTCTGAATATTTGCTGGTCTCAATTACAGTAATAGTTAACAGTCGATACGATGTTAACTTTGCCAGTGTCTAGATGGCCGGCAACGGCTACGTAAGGTCAACTGCTAGCAAGTAGGTAGCCGGTAACATCAAAATAAAAAATCCTAGCATAGAGTAGAGTAGTCAGGGTTCCCACGCGGTATTGAAAAAGTATTGAATTTCAAAATTGGTTTTCAAGACCTTGAAAAAGTATTGAATTTGGCCAAAATGTACATTGGGTGTTGAAAAAGTGTGGAAATGTAAACGGAAAAGAAATCTTGAATATCTGAGCAGAATTTTACCTAATGCAAAGCACTTATGCAGTGTTGTGCAATGTGTAAAATTGAGTTTCATGATTAAGAATTTTGAAAAATTAAGAGAAGTAATGGTATTGAATAATTAACATTTAGTATTGAAAAATCTGTGTGGTTTTAGTTTTAGGTAAACATAGGCCAATTTAGCTAAATTTGTGCAGATTTAGGTAAACCTGTCTGATTTAATTAAATCTGCATCGATTTAGCTAAATCTGTCTTACCGGTTCTTAGTGCTAAATACATCCGATATAATTGTTTTACGAACGGTGCCCCATAGAAACGTACCTCGCCTCCGACTATGGCTACGCACAGGGCCGGCCTTAAGCTGATGCAACCGATGCAGCTGCATTGGGCCCCGCGCCATGGTGTTTGGGTAAACTGTTCATTTTTGCCAGATGCACCTTGCGCTTGAAAATTTAGCAGAAACGCCATACAAATTTCATTGTTAACAAAGAACGCTCTCGTCAGAACTAGCAAATTTCCTCTCGAACGTTACCAAACGTGCTCAATTCTCGTGTTAGTTCTGCACTGTGTTTCTGCGCTCTGCCACGGTCGTAACACGGTTGATTGAACACGATGACGTCATAAAATCACTGCTCAAAGGGGCCCCACGCCCAGGTCTTGCATTGGGCCCCGCATTTGCTAGGGCCGGCCCTTGCTACGGAAACCGAGTTCAGTGGGTACGCGACTTCTCGGTCTGGGCCGATTCGGTCACGGGACTTTTCGGTCTTGGTCGTTTCAGTCTCGACACATTTCGGTCAGACTATGAAATTTTGCATGTTCACTTTGTAATGCAAACGTACTTAAATTAACGAAAAGTTTTATATAAAAAAACTACAAACATGTTCCAAGATGCAACAATTAATCAGCATCAACATATGATTTTCATTATCATCAACAAGCAAATTAAATCATTATCGACATTTTCCAATTACATACAAATACAGTACTTCAAACTCATAACTACAATTCAGATTTAATCGCAATCATGAATCCTCAAAAGAGAGTTGGTATAAAACCAGCTAGCGTGACATTTCGCCAGCCTATATAATCATTTCAACAAAGAAATGAAATCAGTTGTTTATGTACAGCACATAAAAATCGTGACCGAAACGACCAGACCGAAAAGTCCTGTTCCGAGTTCAGTAGTTATGAAGGTAGTGATTTATGGTCACGTGACTAAGATCATGGTTCAGGGTCGTCACCAGCGGGGAGGCAGTGGTGCCAGGCCCCCCATTTGAAATCTGTACCCCCATTTCACGTTTGTCTCCCTGGTTGCTGCATACATCCTATACAGTATTTCTTAAATGTAGCCCCTCTTCTGGTTTTTGGCCCCGCCTGCTGCTAAATCCTGGCGACGGGCCGGGCATGGTTGTACGTTACTTGCGGATATGGTGCCACGCCTAGTGATTTTTCACAAGATCTAGTGATTTTTGGGCTGATTTAGTCATTTTTGGCAAGGTATGGGTTTGAATAAGATCGGTTGTCCTGTTTACAACTTTTCACAGGCCAGTCGCCAGGACTTCGCAGCAGGGGGCCAAAAATCACAAAGGGAAGCGCATTTTTAAATCAAATGTTGGATGTATACAGCCAAACATGAAATGGGGGCACAGATTTTAAATGGGGAGCTGGGCGCCACTGCCACCCGCTGGCGACGGACCTGACTTTTTAGTCCGCTTTTTTCAAAAAAACGATTGATTACGTGAATCGTTGTAAACCTGAAACTAAAGCAAAAACCCTGAAGCTAACGCTTGAAAGCTAAAAGTCTAAATGCCCGCTTACACTGAAGACGAGCCAGGAGTTGCCAGACGTAGGCTAATCCTTTTTCTTTTGTTGCGTTAGGTAATTGTGCGCATTGTACAGCTCGGTACGGCAAATCGTGGAAGGGATAAAACAAAAGAGATCGCGCCTGACAACTCCTGGCTCAGTGTAGTAGACGCTTCAATCCAAATCTGAAATTGGAACCCGAAAAGTGGGTGCCGTGTACAAAACAACCGCCGAGACCACCACTCTATATTTTCATGTTCACATTACTACTGTATTGTATAAAACAAGTCTGAACCTGCTTCCTGTTTGTGGTGACCAAACCCAACCATACGCTGAATCACGTGGATGCCGGCTACCTAGAAGATGACCTTGCGTAGCCGTTGCCGGCTCAAGCAGATGCGGGGCCCAGTGCAAGACCTAGGCGCGGGGCCCCACTGAGCAGTAAGTTTATGACGTCATCGTGCTCAGTCAACCGTGTTACGATCGTGGCAGAGCGCAGACATACAGTGCAGTACCAACACGATAACTGAGCACGTTTGCTAACGTTCGAGAGGAAATTTGCTAGTTCTGACGAGAGCGTTCTTTGTTAACAATGAAATTTATAAGGCGTTTCTACTGAATTCTCAAGCGCAAGGTGTACCTGGCAGAAATGAACAATCTACCGAAACACCATGGCGCGGGGCCCAATGCAGCTGCATCGGCTTAAGGCAGGCCCTGGTTGCCGGCTACTTCCTTTGACTTCAGCTGTAGTGGAGCAGAAATGTCCATTGTCCAAGCCCCAAGGGTCATGTTGCTTTTTCTTCAGGCAATATCCGATCTATTTGTCCAAAAAGTAAATCATGTGGAAAAGCTCTTTCCGTATTGATTTTCAAGTTGCTTCCAACTGTTACGACAAAACTGTTGAACCAAGCACCTTACCCGTGCCCTACAAGCAGTAATCCACGCCTGGTGCTTTGAAAGGTTGCTGATAGATTACTAGGTCGTGAACCGAGATTTACCTGAATTTGAAATTACATTAAAACACTGCGAAATTAAGTTTGAGGAACTATATATAATCAAGCAAGATCAGAGAAGCAAGACAAGTGGCTCTCCAAAAAATCCACTGAACAATGAAAGGATTTTGGCATTCGCAAAATCAATAGCGGCGTGACTGGATAAATTATGTCAACCGCTTTATGTAACTGACGACATTGTTCAGCTATTGTTTCGTAGTTAGATGTGGTGTGCATTTAAATATTTGATCGATGCCCGCCTCGCACCTTCCTGGTTTGGTCTAAGCTCGCCTCAGCAGACAGGAAACAACCTTTTTCAATGTCTGTTTTCTGACGTTTTACTCGTTGTTCGCTTATTCATCGGTTAGGATGCAATGGCTGTAAAGCTGCACATGTGGGCTGCAACCGGTTCTGTGCAACGGAGTTTATTGTGACTAGGCGGTGATGGCATTACCAGCAAAACACGTACTACCCAAGCAAAGTTTACTTGCAAGCATGATTTCTATGCATAAGACCTCAGTCGTTTGACAGCGAGAGCATAGGCGTAACCAGGGGGGATAGAGGGCCATGCCCCCCCAAATTTTTAGGATATAGTTATTGTGGTTTGCGAGGCAGTATCCCAAATAAAATAGGTGTTATTCGCCTCAAATCAAACATTTTGGCACCCCCAAATTTTTTGGGCTGCCTGCGCTGCTGAGCGAGAGCTATCCCCCATCTTATTGAGTAAATGCACTCTGGAAACAATGCACTGGAGCCAATGTAAGGCTTGGAACTATCTGGTATGAGAGGCCACGTGCTTGACCTTATCGCACAATCACATGAAGTTCGCTGATGATTTTTATTTTGTACACCTAAATTGAAGACACGCAGCTACGAGATGACGGCGCGAGCACTTTATACAGTGAGGACGCAACAACACTGAAGCTGAAATTGACCAATGAATCGCAGGTACAAAAAACAGTCTAACAACGAAAATAACTTCACGGCTTTAACATCGAGGAATACGCCGGTGAAAGCTGATCGAACACAACAGCGAAGTAATTAATGCGAAAAGCTGCTGGTCGCTGCGTGTCGTCGCGCGGTTCCCTTGTCAGTTTTATTGGAATGCGACTGCAAGGCACTGCGGCGGAATGACTGCGGTCGCTGGGGGGCGTACAACACTACGACAGCGCTACAAGTAGGTATTGAGAAATTGACACGAGCAGGTAACGAAAAATAGTATTCACTTACATGGAAAATAACAAAAATGGCTGTACGGAGCTGTTAAGGATGCTACAAATCGCTGATGTACCAGTGTCGCTTCGCGTTCGCACAAGTTTGCTACGCGGCATTTTTGCACTTGTTCCTTAGAACTCGGAAAGACAGAGTTCAGTGAGCCAGATCTGCGGGCAACGCTCCGTGACGTAACAATACGCTAGTGACGTCACACGAAAAGCGTAACTTCTCAAACGGATGCGAAAAAGCGCCAGTGCAGCCTGAAAATGTCGCCAAACCGGGTCGGTTCGTCAGACTCACTACTCATTCGGGTTCGATGACCACGTCAGATTGTTGACGCAAAGCAACAGCATTTCCCACGCTCGGTTGCTGGCGGTTTCACCAACGTAACGCACGCCCGGCTGTTCCGGCACTGATTCAGATTAAACATTCTGGCACATTTTTGCGAGGAAAGTGGGCACGATTTCCGCACCGTCTGTGACTTCACTCAACATGCGACACTTAACAATGCAGCAGCGAACGAACACACTCGGTCAAATAAACAAAATCGCAGGGAATCAGTCCTTGCTAGTTTGCACCGCGACAAGTTTAACACTCGAAAAATTACAGTGTTGACGTAAAACAACAATCAGCTTTTGGTTGAACACCGTCAGGTACCACCAGACATTCGTTTGTTTTTCGACAGGATCAAGGAACCGTAATCTGGTATCAAAAACACAGCGTAAAGCAGGAGCCTTTCAGAGGTACTTCACGAACAAACTAAAATATCTTGTTGTGCACAAAACATGGAATTGGATGCCCAACAGATGCAGATATCGATAAAGTTAAATCGCTTGCTACGCGCAGAATGTTCCAAGCCAGGGCCCTTGAACCTATTATGAATTTCAATAATACTTTGCAACGCACAGAACATTTATAACCCTGAAATTGGTTGACCAGAACTTAAGTTTCAACGTTGAGCGCGCTGGCAGGAGTTCTTTTCCCTTCGCCTTGTGCAAGGAAATTTTCCTGAGTCGAAAACCTTTGTTGGCTTTTACCCCGTTTGACGCGTGGGTGGACGCGTATTTAATTAATGCACACAGAGAGAATTTCCTCGATGTAAGATTTCAAGAAGGCCCTTAGCTTTAAACTGAGCAGTAACCCTGCTAGGCCGTGATCCATCTTTCGGCATGCCGGTGATTTATAAGAAGAAACCATGACGTTCATTAATGTTCCCGACTCGGTGAAGTAACGAACGCGCGCTGTTGTTCCACGCGCTGGATCACGCGGTTGAGACAAAAAGAAAAACTGAGCTGACCACCGACGAAATAAAATACTTTTAGTTTTGTGGAACATAGGCAATTAAAACGATTTCGGCGAAACACTGACTGATAGTTATTGCAGTGGAAAAATATGCGCATTGATCAATTTGCACGCATCGCAAGAAGAAATGTCTCATGCATTCACCTTTTAGTTGCGGCATCATTCCAGCTGCTGCTGCAGTACGTACAACGGTAAATATACGGATGATGATGTACAGGAAATAACGAAACAAAGAACACTCGTCGCGAAACGCCTCATTCAAGTTAATTCAAGAGGAAATGCAACAGGCCGCAAAATTAGAAACAAAAAGCATCAAACGGAATGAAGAAATCGGGCGCACATTACCCACAACGTTGATTGAAGATCTTTGACCACCTTTGAAGATAATTATGATTCTACAGTTTCGTCAAAATATCCAGGCAAGAATTCGAGAAAAGTGAAGTTGGGATGATGAGAAAATTCGACACTTAGGAGGCGACGTAGTTTACTGTTTGCGGAACGATTCGTGCGCTGCTACTTGCAGCGATCTTTTAGCTTCGCTGAAGTTTTTTACAACACTTCGAGTAATGTTTTTTTTTGCGGAAACACATGCTGTCGCCAGCACCGGGTGATGACGCTACGCTACTAGATGATGTCTAACTTATTGCAATATGCAACGTTCAGGAAAATAACTTTCGGCCGTCTGGAAAGCTACAGGTTGTTGAAAATCGCCTGCCTGTTGTTCCAATTGCTGGTCGGCGCTTTTTTCTTCGAGTTCCTCACTCTTTGCTTCAAAGTCTGAAGATCCATTTCCAGCATGGCGGCGTTGTCGTCGGCGGTTTGCTCGCCGCTGGCTGACGTCGTGTGGTCGGATCCATTTTGATCAGGAGCCGACTCGTTGGTTTCTGTCGTTTCAGACCGTGACGCCGGATCCTCGTCTTCGGCAGCTTTCGGCCCATCGGTGGTTGGATCCCCGTCTGCGAACATCACAGACCGCAACTATTATATGGACGCAACTCAGGCCCGCAGCCACGGGGGGCATTCGGGGGCAGTGCCTCTCCCAATTCTTTTGCACCCCCCAAATTTTGTTTTGCCGAGTAAAAATTTGTTTTAAACATAATAGCAAAACTCGTGCCCCCCAAACCATACAACCTGGTTACGGGTTTGGACGCACTCGGTGCAAGAAGAGGGGAAACACCTACAATTATCAACAGGCGCGGAATGCTCGCCATTGAGAGCAGCCGTAGGCAAACGACATATACTTTTCTGGATGAAAAACACGGTGAAACTTGTTATGTAACGTATTTGCTCTGTGCATGAAAATCCACTTTGTCGGCATCGCGGTTTCCACACTGCTTCCAGAAGAAGCTTACCTTCGTTTGGACTCTCCCAAGCAGGTTTTGGAGCTTGGATGAGGGCAAGCTCCTATTATGGGTAGAACACTAGTTTCGTAAATGTGTTTTTACCGCGCCATGAATGAAATGGACAACACCAGCGCCTGAAAGGGATAGCATAACTGGCCTAAAGTGCAAAGCGTCAGTAAGTAACGAGTTTAGATAAACAGAAAGTAGGTCTCAAAAGTTATTTTCTTAAAAACATAGTGACAAATTGGAAGTAAACTTATACCGAGACGTTCGTTCAGCGCTTCATTATTTAATAGACGCGCAACTTACTTTACGTGTGTGTGTGTGCGGTTGAAAAATCTTGGAATCGATAATGGTCAGTTTCATTCATTAGAAAGCATTGGGACTAGCAATAAAAATTGAACCAAAAGCGGTATTTGTGGTACAGTGAAGGTGTTCGAAAATATTGAAAGTTATTCAAATCATGTTTTTGTATTTTCCTGAGTATTTTTTTCCACTAAAAAGTCTTTCATGGAAAAACACTGTTGTAATAACGGTGTACTTATGAAAACAACGTTCACTACATTATTGGATCACCAATAAAAGCCATTTACTTACAGCCAATCAAATGTGACGGGAATAGGATTCAAATCTCAGTCAAGACCAACAAGCACTGTTTGCCAAAGCCGGACTATGTTAAGATCAACAATGTTCTGAAGTACTATCGTACAACAAAAAGAAAATTGCTCCCACAATAAACAAGTAGGATTAAGAATTAAGGTAATAGAAAAATACTATATATCGAAAGGAACGCTGTTACAGAGAAGAAGATAGAAGCGTTGCTAAATAAGGATAACTCAAGATCACTTTTGCGATAATTAACACCACGTGGCTAGCCTAGAAACAAGAAGTATTCTTCTCGTCACTTTAAACTGGGTTTAGCTGTTTCACGGCTCCCAGCAGGACATTAGTAATATATACCCTACGGCAGGGGTGCACAACTTGCGGCCTTCGGTAAAATTTATGCGGACATGCACATGTGCTACAACATAGCCTGGAGATAAATGGGTTGTTTGCTTGGTGATTGACAATGTATGTCATGGCGGCGGGCAGTAACAAACTCTTTGTCTACTAGACTCTACTGTGTGAGGATACTTAGTAGAAAGACGGCCATGCAGACGTGTAGATGGAAGCAGAACAGAAGCAATGCATAAAAATAACATATCCTGAACTCAGTGGCGGCCGTGATTCAGGAAAATAAACGTAATGCCGCCGGCAACAGTGAAAAGGCTGTGCACCCATGCCCTACGTCTTTGCCACGGAGCGCTCGAAGCCTGCACATCCAATTGCCCTCATTTACGATAGAAATGAAAAATGCGGTAATTATCTAGAAAATCGAAGGATGAATCTGGAATGATAGTATTTCTAGCAAGCTTGAGTGGCATTAACTTGAAAGCAGAACAAGGAAGAAAGCGCGAACGTGTTAAATAAGTCACACTCACAAAGTTCACTGCTCACCACAGGGCGGAAATACAAAGCACATTAAATTCTGGGAGCAAGCCTGAAATTGTTATCTGTTCCGTAAGTTTCTTAACATTGATGCCAAACAGTGCGATGCACAGTATGAACCAAAAACTTTAAATCTTTGGGTAATGTTTTCATTAAAGCATCATTCTCGGGTCTCAGGCTGTGAGAAGCGACGTTGGCACCAACTATTTATTCGACATACCATGCGACATTGGTCACAGACAAGGTCGTTCTACGAAGCGGGAAGCACACTCGCACCGGCACGCGCGGCGTTGGAGCTTCGAACCCGCATGTATTGAATGAGGCGCGACCGTTCCACATCAATTCCTGGCAAACGCCTGGTTTCGCCGACAGGTCGGAAATTTGGAGCCCGTGGTTACGCAACCCAAGTTATTTAGCAACTTGAACCAACACGCGTCTAAGTCAATCGCTGGCATAATTCTTTGCTTTGCGCTTTTACCAACAGCCAGCGATTTTTGAGAAGTGCGCGTTTGAGGGTATGTAAGTCACCAACAGGGTTGCGGAGTCGGAGTTTTTTGGTTGAGTCGGAGTCGGATTTTTTGTCCTACTCCGGATGTCCAATTGGATCATTTTTTACATCACACTCCTAAGTTGGGAATTCCTGTTGAAATGGTACAGTTTCTTATGAAACTTTAGTTGAAACAGAGAATTCTTGCTGCGTACCACTATTTCTATTATTCTTGGCAGCCAAACTTCATTCACTTTATGTTAAGGAGTCGGAATCGTAATTTTGGAAAGGTCGGAGTTGGAGTAGGACATTCTGCCTCCGACTCCGTAACGCTGGTTACCAAGCGCTGCTCTCTCAAAATAGGTGGAGTTTCTAGCACTTAGAGAAAAACTTAAGCTCGAAGCTTTTTAGCAACAACAAACGCAAAATTTGACGTTTCTTTGACCGCAGGCAGGCTGTACCAAAAAGCACTAGGATCACTAAATTAATAGCGACTCGGCAAATGAAGGCAAAGATCTGATAGATAACAAAATGAAAAAGCATTTTATCCAGACATAGTCTTAAAAAAAACATTCTTTTATGAGCAATCTTGACTTGTTGAGCCCCGATGAAAATAAGTCATAACACCTGGAAGTTACATTCGACTATACTGCTATAAAACCGTGAAGAACATGAGCATTTGTAATGCAACAGTAATGGAGACACTGTGGCGCTTAAATCTCCGCCTGGCAACTATGAAAAGAAATGTTTGGGAACGCCCAATGACTAAACAGCGAAAGAGCGGTTAGACAAAAGGTGTTTGCTTGGCAAATCAAAAGCTTACCGAACAGTTAACTATAGGTGTGAGGTAAGCCTGAACTCTCACCCAACTACGCATCACTGAAAAATTTCATAGCAACATGGCGAGTTAAACCGTGTGTTGTTTTTTACCGAACTTCTGATTATTTTGAGTCCAAAATGTATCTAGTCAGTCTCATGTTATTATTTAAATAGTAACGTCTGTTCTGTCAAATTCTTCATTTGTGTATCTCTCTGTAGTCAAGCCAGTATGAGGTCGTCAGTTCAACGCAAGCATACATTAAAACTGAGTCAGCAGTCAGCACCTTGATGTAATCCGACACAGTTACTGAACGAAACTGCTAATGTGTGAAAGCGGTGAAACTGAAATCCGACACAGTTAATGTGTGAAAGCGGTGAAACTGAAATCCGACACAGTTACTGAACGGAACTGCTAATGTGTGAAAGCGGTCCTTTAACTGCTTGTCACAGATGGAAAATAATTAGAAAAGCACAACAGTGAAATCGTAAATGAAACAACTCTTTCTGCAGTATATGGTATCTCGGTTGACATTGTGCAAAGCGGCAAAAACGCTGTTTGACCTTCTTCCGGTTGCTCACACCAATTTTCAGCAAGTAGGCACCACATGCAGTGAGATACGCAAATACGAGTCGATAAAATTTATTTACATAACCTAATTGATATTTACCAGCTTCCTGAGATAATACGGAGTGCACCAAAATTTTGTTATCATTATTCGAACTAGTAACTTGACATTTTTAGTTTAACAGCATGTCTAGAAATAACCTACGCTTTTTCGTTTTATGTTTCATGCGTTTAGATTTTCAGCTATGGAAATGTCATTTACTGTACTTCAATAATAAAAGCGTTTTGTGTGTTTAAGTATGCTTGAACACAGCCGTACACGACCGTACAGCATGCATTGGTAGAATTCCATGAAAAAATCACTAGCTGCACACTGCAGTACGGATTTGCGAAGCGCATAAAGGGTTGTTTGTGTTGGCATGTCGTTAGGCACGCTTGCGAAATAACATCCTGCACTCTGCAGCTCGTCAAGCTACTCCAAACGTTTGAAAACACAAGGCGCTGGCATTTCTGCATTGATATGCACGATGAATTCGAAGCAGGCGGGTTTGAAAAGACTGGTTCATGTCCTTCCTCTTCCTACAAACCAAGAAGAAAATCAAGCGGAAAAGTGCTAATGCGCTGGTGACTGGTGCCGGAGACAAGCTGCAGCGTGTTTGGCAGGAGCTGGACTAACGACCTGATGTGTTTCGCGTCACAGGCGGTACGCATATTGAAAATTGTGTAAAGTCAAGGAAGGTTTGCAGTACTCAATCAGAATTTTATGAACAAATCTTTTTTCATAAAATTGAGATCATAACCAGTAGATCGCAGCCTTCTTTTTGCCCACGGCCAACCTAATCACCTCTAAAATCCTGACTGCCCCATTTGGTGTTTTATAAATCTCATTATTTAAAAATTGAACTCTGTTTCAGCTAAGAAGTCCAAAAAACGCCAACACATTGGTTTAAACATGCTTTGGACCCAGACCTCGTCAGTCGGCCTCAATGCCACCTATATAATTAAGGATATTCAAGTCGCCCCCCCGCGCCACGTTGGGAACCACTGATCTAAACAAACATCAAGCCGGTTTAATTGCAAACGCTTACAGTTTGTAATTACCCAAACATATACATCTCCAATGATAACAAAGTTTGGATTCTTTTGTCATTTCGCATTATGCACTTAATTTCTCCTGTACGGCATAACAGGATTCGCGTGTCTCCAATGAAAATGTCAGCTGCATGAAACCGACAATGCAATCCCGAAGCGCAGACGGCTCCGATTCGTTTGGAATACTCTCTCAGATGAAATTTATCTGCGATTTAATCAGGTCGGAGTAAACTGACCGATAAAAAATTTAGTCTCGTCTCGTGCCATTCGCTGGCATGTTTTCAGTTTATCTGATTCAGAAGCTAGTTTCCAGGCATTTGACAATGTAAGAAATCGTTTCAATTTTAATCCAGATAAATTGTAACTGCCGCTAATCGAGTTTGGGGCAACATAAATAAATTGATATTTGGCGTCGATTGATCGGTGTTGGTAACTTTTAAGTGTTTCAGTTCCAGTTGGCGCAGTGTACATGTCGCCTGTTAATTGTTGCCTTGCATTTTGTTCCTAGAACGTTTGTCAGTCGGGTGTAGCTTATCTCCACTTTTTTGACGTTAAAATCGTCACTGCGCGCAGGCAAGACAAAATGGGTTAAAACAAATATTTGCAAAAGAATTTTTTTCCTGAGTGGAACGCCCGAAGATTAAAAAGCGAAAGAACGGCTTGGGCAAAAGATGTGCAGTTGACAAAACAAAAGGCAAACCAACAGTTAACTTTATCTGGTGTGTTTTCGGATTTTCAGTTTATTTGATTCAGAAATAAAATGTACAGACAGTGACAATGTCCACAGCGCAGAATGTCGACACATCGTTTCAAACTTTATCTGATGAAATTTCTCTGGGATTTAATCAAAGCGGGAGCAAATAAATTAGTGAACGTATTCAGCCGTTTGGTAGTTTTTAGTTTATATGAGCCAGAAGCTAAAGTTACCAGCACTGCACAGTCTTCTTATCCTTTATAAAGACGTCTGTCATCAACAGGAATAAACTTTCGTTTTTTTGACACTCTGCAACTGCTGTTGAGCGAATTCATGCTTGGTAAGACCATGTTGTGGTGGAAAAATTTTTAAAGAAGTCTATGAAAGCTCGGACAAATTTCTGATAAGCACGTACCTTCAGCAGGTATGGTGGGCAGCGGGCCGGTCACGTGCGCAGACGTTGGAACCACTTTGCACGATTTAAAATGTGCGTCTGCTTTTTCTCCGACGACGAGCAGCTCGACTTTGTCGCCAGATGCTTTTATAGCTTCTACGACCTTGCCGTGCTTCTCAAATTCCATGTTCACGCCGTTTATCTGCGTGCAGAACAAAAGAAAACTTGTGGGCGAAGGTCGGTAGCCGCCTTCAGAAATATACGCTCCTTGATTGACATTTGCTTTGTGCGCACAAGCGTCTTTGCGGCCCCGTATGGGTATTGTGATGCTAAGGCCGTTACAGCGGAGAAGATTTCGTTATGAATGAGTCGTTGGAGGTAGGATATTCACACGTGACAAATGTGCAACTATGCGTTTATAGAAACTCAACAGGGCAAAACACTTCACAAACATCGGCGACCAACAACCTGCAACCAATCTATCCTATCGAAGCCAAGGAAAAACTTAAGATCGGCTCCGATTTCGAGTCTTGACGTTACTGCACTACCATTAGCACGATGACTTATTGCTATAGCAGCAGTTCAGGCTGCTTGCGTTTACGAAAGCTAATCGGTGTTTTAGTCGGCTCATGAGTATAAATGGAGTAACTTTTAACACTTAATTTTCCATCAGGGCGCGGATCGTTTGTGTATTGCGATGCGTTTTACGCCCATTACATTAAGTGTTTGTGAAGTATGATCAGGTTGCACGAGCAGCAACATACAAGCACAGTCTTCTTTTGTTGGAAAAAAGCGAAGCTGTTGTGTTAAACTAGTGACACTGCTTGCAAGCTTGCTCGAACCTAATCAAATGCCCTAAGTAATTATTGACCATAAAGTACAACGACCCACCGCGATTGAACAGAACAGTTTGTCTACAAGGGCGGTTTATGATCAAATATTTTGAATTTCACAACTAATTTATGAAAATCGCGGATAGCGCACCTACAACGCTTGTATAAAAATGGGTAAAAACACATGAGCACAATTTATAAAAACGTGGAACTTACACGCAACATCACTATTCAGTACATAAACGGCAAAAACAATGTGACGGAGTTTAACAGGAAATAAATCTTTCGGTACCCATCTTTAATGCCGGCGCAACCAAGCGAATAGTTCGTCAATATTTGCTGACGAGTCGAGAGAACCACTAAACGGATAGTACAGGTCACAACTGCAACATGGTCACCACATTACCGGCTTCTGATAGGCAGGTTACACATTAACCGCTCAGCAAAGACACGGTTATCGGGTACACGGAGTATTAACAACAATTAAGCTATCATCTACTTTAACTTCGAATGCCTTGCATGGACCATCTCTTTAGATGTCAACTAACTTCACATACAAACAATTTAATATTATCGCTTAAAAATGACAGAACCATTCGACATTGAACAATTATAGCGAATGACGTTTTTCAAAATAAAGTTAACAGACGCAACAAAATGGAAGCACATTTTATCATTTGGAATACTAAATATGTTACACGAGTTCCTCAATGAAACCAACACTAACGCAACTTAACAGGTGCAGAATGTACATTAATGTTTAGGCTTTACATCCATCCACACCAAATCTACATTATTGAATTCATAAACAGTCAAAGCAGCAGGCGGCTGCAACGTACTTCAATGATACGATCTCCTGATCGTAATCCAGCTGCCTCTGATGTGCTCCCTTCATCAACAGCACGAACGTATCTGCCCTGCTTGCCCTTCTCACTGTGAAGGTTGAAGCCATATCCAGAGGCACTTTGTTCAAGTTGACACAAGCGAGGTCTCAACTAGAAAATGAACGTTCAACGCATTAACTCAAATCAGCAAATGCTCTTTTTTATTGAACTACTGCAAATGGGTGAGATGTTTCAAGGGAAACCATTAACTTGTCTACTTTTGTTGCCTGCACACTCATCACCTCTTCCTCAAGTGCAATCATCAGCGTGGTTTAGACTCAGACCCCTTTTTACGACTTAAAAGAGGTATGTATTAGAGTCTTGCACGGGTTGAAATTTCTTGTCCGCTTCCACCCTGCACCCACAAAATTTAAACGTGCCCCACCCCCGCAGGAGTTTGAGAAATCTTGCCTGTTGCCGCCCCCCAATTTGAAATTGTGATGAGATAGTTCGTTTTTTTAACAACACAACTCCTACAAAGCCTGATCAAAACAATTCGAATATTTGGTAATTTTTGTGGAAAGCTTTCTTGCATCTCTTCAATATTACATGCAGTATGGGCTGAAACTTCAGTTACTTTCGCATTTTAAACAAATGACAAAGCTTAGTTTCATTCAGAAATTACTATTTACCCAACTAAACAAAACATCTTTACTGTGATTATACAAGACAATACATACACTGTTGCCTATGCCTCATCTACAAAGCCCATTTTCAATGCAAACTTTGCTGTACATCAAACTTTGCAAACAACTACAGCAAGGGATATTTTTCTTCTCACCAAACAAAGTTATAACAGAAGTTCCCAAATTGACTTTAATAAAGCTATATATGCATACTAACACAGGCATACAAATCAGTAATCATTTTTCAGAAATAGTGGTGTGTTGACAACATGTTTTTCATCAATGCTGATACTCATTTTTCATCCCATTGTGAAACAGCCATACACAAGTTGGGCATACACAAGTTTGGGAAGTCCAGTTATTTAATGAATAGCCCAATGATGTTCAGCGGTGGGCCTCGGCCCAATTGTGGGCGTTTAGCACTTTTCATTGGGCCGCGCAACACTTGTTGTTATGGGCCGTGTTTGCTGTGCCAGTTGCGTGAGATCAAATATAGGCTACTGTAACAACCGTAGAACATGGATTGTTTGGCGTTAACACGGCATTGATATTGTCATTAAAGGATTTATTAGCCTACATTAATACAGCATTGCTATGTTACAGATAAAGTTTGAAATTGGGCCTTCAAAAATAACACGGGACTTTAATTACGACTGAAAGGGCATGGGTGTCCACAATAAGGCAGCAAAATGGTCATTCGCCCCCCTTTTGGAAATTGGGACTAAGAACCAAAATTTTGTAGCAAACCTGAAGTCAGGAGCTCAATTCCGATTAAACTGATTTAATTCTTGCATTGACAGTGTATTTGTCGGTATGACACTCACAATGCACAAAAACCAGGTTTACTGTCCTGGTGTTGTGCAGTGATGAGTTTGCAGTTCACTAATATCTGCTGCTTTGGCTGTCTGCAGAGGCAAGTTGCGAAACTTGCATACTGATTGTTCTACTGTTTGACTTTATTGCATAACAATAACATGGCAACATATCTTCATGTGTTCACTTCAAGTTACGGTAGGAGGCATTTTTCCGCATGTGAGCGTTGAACGCAAGTAATGCAGTAAGTCGTGAATTCTGATAGTGGATACAAACGTACTTTTACAGCCTACTGTGAAAAAAAGCATAATAAGTTCGAAAAATCCATTGTTAGTGTGAGACTGAACGCTTGTCTGGATTATGTGGATGAGCGTGAAAAAGTCAGTAAAGACAAGCAAGGATTTATTGAAAGGGCATTTCACTGCTTTGGATGAGATCCAGTGGTGTATCTAGGGTATGGCAGGCATGACATGTGTCATGAGCGCCACTTTGACGGGGGGGCAAAAATTGCTTGGCAAAAATTAAAATCTGTCTATACAGTTTCTTGAACCTCTATTTTGGACCCCACACATCCATAAACTGCTAAGCTGCATCAACACAGTGCCCTTACCTAATGCATTAAGTCAGGTGTGTTCAGGGCTCTCACAAATGCAACTCCAAAAATTCCTAGAACAGTACCAAAAATCCCTAAGTCTGTGGTGGTGCAGCACATAGGTGAAGAAGCAGGCAAATTTTTGGAAGTGGGGAGGATTTTTGCCCAAAAAAACTCTGACCACCAAAAAAGCGGCTTGCCTGTACGCCAAAGCGCTAGGCCAAAGGAGATCTCCAATGGGTTTTGCACCACCGGGGATGTTATTGTTAGTGTGCCACATGTAGTAGCTACCATGCCGCTACACGCCGTTGGGCACCATTTTTGCTCATGTTTTCAGGGGTTTGCTCAGATTTTCAGAGAATTTGTCCAGATTTCCACAGATTTGCTGGATTTTAAGGGATTTAGCCCGGATTTTCACCAAATCAAAACTTTTGAGGGTTCACTTGCACCCTGCCTCCTACACCAGTAGTGCAGCATAAAATCGAAGCGCTATAATGATAAATAGAACCAAATATGATTTCTGAAATAAACTGAAATAGTTCATTTTACACGTTTTCACACTTTCCAAAAATCCCTAAAAGGGATCAAAAGTTCTAATCTATAAGGGACAAAATCCCTATTAGTGAGAGCACTGGGCGTGTTCTGCCAGCACCATCAAGCATTATGAATTATGATAAAACTGTGGCATTGTGACACAACATGAGGGTCAGACATTGTGACAGAAGAAGAACGCTCACTTGCCATATCTACAAGACCTTGTCCCTCCAACTAACCTAACGCTATAAGAAAGGATAAGTCAGTCCGTACTGGTGCATTTCAGGCAAGAAGATGTTAGTCAGAATCTGATTGAGATGAGTTTAAGTCTGTGGCTGTGAGAATCTGACTGCTACGCATATAACTGCTGTTGAGGTCCTACAGATTTGCAAATTACAACTGCTTTGGCCCATTCCGACTTTACGAAACTTCTTTGATAGCCACTAGTGTCCGAAAAATTGGCTGATAACAATGCTCCAGTCCAGACACTAAGGGGGAGAACATTAGTTAGTCCTCGAAAAATTAGCAGTTAGTATCGTTACCGTGCCAGTTGAGCAAAAATCTTAACTCATGAAAGAGATTTATTAGTCATGTTTAGAGCTAGCTTTTTCTGTCCAAATTTGGCTTTCTGTTTGATGTCCAAGGCCTTGTGCAAAGGTCTTGACTGTGAAAAACTAAAATCTACCTGTGACAATTTAGAAGCTGTGTACAGTTCAGAAGTAGATGGCAAGCAATTAGACGAGAAGATTCTAGATTGCAAAATGCTAGTTTCAGGTCCTGCAACTTAAAATAATCACGTGCTGAAGTCCTCCTAACATTCTCTGAATTGCTTTGCAAATAATGCTGATGATGACAGTGTGTATTACAGCTGCGAACAACTGGTACTTTCTTCACACCTTCGGGTCTCAATGACTAACAATAAGTCGGAGCAGGTTGTGTGATCTAGCTTTGATGTGAATAGAAAGGGACGAAACACCGAAAGCTTACTTTGATGAAATCATAGACAACTTTGCTTTGATAAAGGCACCAGGCACGGAAACGTTTGTTAGCATTTTTGTGTAATTTAAACCGGAAACGGCTGGATATATTTATGTTTCGATAGAATTGTGTTTTTTTCATACGCAAGTGATCCATGATTTGCATTAATTAATTTAATGTGCAATTCAAATTTAATGTTCCATTTTAAAAAGAAATTGTCGTTTTGTTGCAGAACTTGCAATATATTGTTTGATTTTTTTGTGAGATATACAATTGTGTCAGGCAACACTATGTAGTTCTATACACTGTGATAGCGTTGTTATTTGAATGTTTTGAAATATCAAAACATGAGTCCAGAACAGGTTTTTTTTAAGGAAAATGTTAGGTACCCGGTATGGATCTGTAGGGACCCGATTTCTCTGATTCTAGGGAGCCGATTACGGGGTTGGTTGACTAGATGACCGCCACGGTCTTTCGCCAATCCTATATGACACAGCACCCCTCTTTGTTTACACTGATCAACTATTGTGCCATTG
>JGI24158J21664_10001089_pt1 | contig 29042 bp, 13 predicted proteins | sample Ectturendosymbi3_FD_21664 | JGI IMG/M metagenome (IMG submission 21664) | reverse complement strand
AACCTGTTCTTAACACTTTTGAATGCCACCACCGCATATACTGTAACTAACTCTAACTTACTGTACATTAATGCAACCTAACCACATTATATGAGAAGCAGTGGTTAACACGGAGTTTTCCGCCACATGATGTACTAGGCTAAATAAAATGTGAACGCACTCTATTGGATTCCATCTGAGTTGCTGAAAATCATGCATCTTCTCATTGTGCTAAATCAGGGATGTAGAACCTTTTGCTATTGCCGGCCGCATTACTTTTATTTATATGAAGTACGGCCAATAATGAGTTTGAGTTATATTTATGATATACGTTGAATTAAAGAATAGGTTACTGCCAAGTGCCAACCAACACAGACCACATTCAAACGTAAATGTGTATTCATTCTATAACTCTTTGTTACATCACCATCCAGATTGTTAGACATCGTGTTGACTGATTTTCTTGCCTTGTGTTTGTTTTGCTTCAATATACGCCAGCACGACCACCAAATCTTCTATTTTAAATTACATGTAGACGGCTGCAAATTTCATTATCAAAGACCGCATGCGGCCGTACGGCCGCAGGTTTTGCACCGTTGTGCTAAATCATACAGGCTTCACAACTGATACAATTGTCCAAGTAAACCATTTGCTACGTCGCATGCGCACGCCTGTTTTTCGCTTCAAAAGTCACGCAAATCACGTACCATGCTCACTGCGTTGACCTTCACGTCCACATCTGCGGCTTATTGTACTTCACCGCCCCGTGACGTTGAGGTCCATGGACTAGTTGTAAGGCCAATCACAGCTACTACCCGGGTCTGTTTCCAGTCATGCATTACAAGGTCATTGGGTTCACGTGTGACTGCTTTTCACTGAAATCATTATGGTGCGTGAAATCTCTTCCAAAAAGCTTTTATGAATAAAACCTCTATCAGGGTTTTTTGAGCAGTTCCAGTGCCTCGTGTGTTCAGTGGCGCTATTAGAGGTTTGATCCAGGGGAAAAACTTAGCTGAAAGGGAACACTGGTCATTGTAGGGGGATTACTAGCCAACACTCAGAACAAAACTTGAGAATTGAGTGTGATTATGGATGTAGCCGGTGTTGCAACCTCTCCGGTGGTGTTGCGTTGATTGTGTGATTCACCACGAATGGGATGTGCATGAAGAACAACACCATACATATATGTGACGCGAACAAGCAATAATATAGTGATCATGGCATGTGAACTCTATTGTTGCTTGCTGCCACAGTGCGAAGCTTTGCGTATATGCCGCTCGGGATTTCCGATCACAACACCGGCTATATTTTAAAACCCTAAATAACCAAAACATACTCCGAAAAACGCAAAAAAAACAACAAAGCCAGCAACCTACTGAAAACCAAAGGAATACTAAAAACGAAATATAAGCTTATGGCGCGGCCGGTTTTTACATGTAGCTTGCCAGGTCGGGTGATTCTCCCCTCTTCCCCCTGTCAGTTACGCCACTGCATGTGTAACCTTGAAAAGTCATACATCTGTATGATGTGTAACCGTTTGTCATTCCGAATAATATCAAAAAACATATTCGTACCACTACAAAGTTCCATTCCCGTCGCCAGGAGGGGGGACTTTTGTGGGCTAATAGCCCCAAGCAAAACTTCAAGCCCCCCAAAATTGTAATAACAAGCACTACAGTTCGGGAGTTTTTGTCAAAATTTTGAATACCGAGCCCCACTGCACAAACGTAAAGACCATATTGAAGATTTTCTGACGAAAGTTCTGCAAAGTTCCATGGAAGCCAGTAAAAAGTTCGTATTTCATCTTAGAAGTACGTGGATGACAGATCACATCTGATATTTTCCCGTTGTTCAGAAACAGTATTTCACCAACATTTTACATCCCCGTCTATGTGGAAAAGATAGTTGGCATCCACCTCCACCTTTGGAACAATAACTTCCTATTTTTTCTTTCTTGTCACAGTGAATTAGTTACATGCGATCTACTGTATTATTCACCATTACAAGCCTTTCTAATAGCATAACCATTGTTAAGACCAGCTGGCCACTTCTACTTGGAAAAACAGCAAATGCATGTGTTTTGGCAGTTTTCCTAGGTGAGGGCACCTGAGGAATATTTGGTGTTAGAGTTCGGCCTTAATCTAAATCAGGGGTGTAGTGGGTGGGAACAGCGTCCCCACACCTATTTTTGTAGCACTACACCCCTGATTACCTGGCAAAAACGATAGCCTACTGTTTCATTCAAAATTGTTTAGGTGTGATTATGACCACTACAGTACTGTTGCGTTTGGTAACACACGAATAACTTTGCGATGTAGGAAAGTGCTTTGTTTGTAATTAGATATCTGATTGCCGTAACTAACTTGGGAGTTACCTCGTTTTCGATGAATTGTGCTGTAGAATGATTTGTATACGGCACGGGTCTCTCTCATGCTGCCATATGCATTAGTTAATAAATGAGTCTTTGTTGAACATAGTAATATCGTACGTTAGTTTTCAGTCATTGTGATTTTCTATTGTGCAAACACAACTGCATTTCATATGCATGAGTAGAAATTTTTGGCAGAGGGTCGTTAGGTTAAATTGGGTTGCAAATTGGGTCGCTGTAGGTAAAAGGTTGACAACTACTGCCCTAAAGGGTACACATACCCCTTAAGAACCACTGATCTATGCAATGAAATTTTTTGCGACCATACATTGACCTTTTGAAGAATGCTACCATGGTAGATGGAAGTTTGGTTTGGAACCAAGGTTTGCATACTCTTATATATTATGCGCGAATTGCTGGATAGCTAATACAGAAGGACAGGGTTCCAGGCGCAATTTTGATGCAAGATTTTCCCTTAGTTATGGAAAAAATGTTTTTTTCTTGATATAGCTTAGACCAGTGGTTGTCATCCTGGAAGTGGTGGGCCCCACCGAGGTTGTGAACCATTTGTGGAAGGGTCGCCAGAAGATATTTTATGTACATGGACATATTACATTGACTTTATCCGAGTTTATTTGGGGGTTGTTGGGTTATAGCGCTACAATGGGTCGCGATACAAAAAAGGTTTGGGGGTTGTTGGGTTATAGGTTATAGCGCTACAATGGGTCGCGATACAAAAAAGTTGCAAACCACTGGCCTAGACGCTTCAGTCAAAATAACGAATCACGTTTGGACCCACTCCTCACAGTATTGCTGTATAGCATTAAACACTTAAAAATACTGTGTGGGTTGTGGGTGTGGGTTGCGGCAAAATGAGAAACTGTTATTGAAGGGATCAGTATCATAAATACCCCAGCAAGCAATGTATTTTAAGCACATGTTTTGACCCACACTGGAGGAATCATTTGAAAAACTATTGGTAAAAAAATCTTGACTTCTCTTGCACATTTGATTGGAGATTGTGGATGAATGGCTTTGTTAACACGTTTGTGAGTGGTGAGTGCTTGTATCTTTTCAACGAAATACAACCTCAATATCTATACGGAAAACAATTTCGAATTGCCGTATATTCTACAATTAATTAAAAAATCAAACATCTATATATACTAAATATATAAGAATGACTCCATTCTAAAACGTATAAGATTTCTTAGAGAACCTAGGCTATCATTGGCTACTTTAGGTAATTCTATATGAACCGGATAAAACATTTGGATGAATTTTTATAAAAATTGCATAATCGTTGACCAGTAACGCATTCATTGCCAAAAAAACGAAACTATCTAAAAAAGACACATTCAAAAATATTTTGAAACTTTCAAATTTTATCGTTTGAATAACAACAAATATTTGCTGTTGTATTTGTCAGATAAGTTTTCTGATGTATCGTTATGGTTAGGACAAATTCTTGTGCCCAGTCACTTCGAAAATGCAGGATAGGAGCTAAATTTCGGTGTTCTCGGAACTTTTTCATAATGGTCAGAGTACACAAAAAGCAAAACAATCACAAATAGGGAAAATCTAATGATTGTTCTACTTTCCCATTTCCAAATTATAGTCGATGTTATCGGGTACTATGCATTGGCACGAACCTTTGTAATGAATGAAACAGAATTGTGTGCTTCGGTCTTTGTGGTCGGATTGGTACTAGACATGCTAAAATTATACGTTTCAAAATCTTGTTAGACTTTGAAAAATAAATCTAATGAAACTTTAACTGCGAAACATAGCTTTTTGGAAAAACTTTTTTAATTTTATCAAAATTCAGCAAAAATGCTTTCTGGGGCTTCTGCAAAACTCAGGTGCAGAATTGTCAACTTATTGCAACAGTTATAATTCTGCCTAGTTAGTCTGGCTCTACCAGCTTACTGAAAAACCTTCACATAGAAATATGGTTTTCTGAGTGAAAAAAATGTATGGAGGTGATGGTATTTGCAGAAGCCTGGCAAGTAAATTCAATTATTTCTTTTCGCGTGACACCGAAGGTCAAGAAAAAAAATCGTGCGTGCGCTTGTCACGGATTCCAGAGTGGCTGCCGCAGTGATAAACTCAGCCGTTTATTTGCGTCACCACCGGCAGACCTATAGCGACTTCCTTCAGGGTTAGTGTTTACAGTTACAAAAAAAATTAATGGCTGTGGCTAAAAAGGTCTGCTAGTGGACCTTAATAGTTGAAAAGTTATTTATCCGCCACTTGTAACGTGACGACAGTAACGCATGGCAAGTGTCGTGTGCAGTGGACTGCAGTAGTAGGCTCGGTAGAAACATATTAAAGTTTAAAAACTGTAAAATTAAACCCTAAACCTAACCCTTAAACCTAAAGTTTTAAACTTCAAACCTAAAACTAACCCCTAAACCTAAGCCTGTAAACCTAACCCCTAAACCTAAACCCCAAACGTAAACCTGAAACCTAACTGTAAATCTGAACATAGAAATTTGGAAACTTCTGAAAGAAGTAAAAAAAAAATAGTCCCATGAATAGAAACCTGGAACCACTACTTCCAAAACGAAGGTCACCAATGTGATGAACCAAACTGAAAACCATTTGGCTGCACAACAGACGTAAACGCATCTGTTACGCTACCAAGATGGTGCTGCTGTCTAAAGTGACAAACTAAACTTACCGTTTTATTCGAACTGCGTCATGCATGGCAGGCTTATACTATAGCAACTTAAAAAATTAAGGTACCCTGTGAAAGGCGGAGCTCAGTGAAGAGCGGAGCTTGGTTCGTTGAGGAGGTTTGATGACGTAACCGGAGTCGCTAAAACTGATAGTTTGCATTGAGCAATGAGAACTAAACGGTAGTAAAAATAATTTAATTGCAGAAGGTGATCTTACACCATAGTAAAAGAAGTCTATTCTGAAGTTTGATAATTTTTGCTTATCTGAGTGCACAACAGTTCGGGGACAAAACATAGGTTTCGATAGTTGTGAGTTTATAAAATTTTTAAACATCGCAAACATCCATATATTACATGTTTGGGGGAAGCGCATATGATTTTGTAATAATAAATTATTTTTTCTTCGCTTTTTTTCTGTTTATTCCTTTTGCAACGCAACTTTTTTCCACTCCAGTTACGTCATCAAACCTCCGCAAAAAGCTCCGCAATTTACGGAGTTCCGCCTTTTACAGGCAACCAAAATTAATAGCCACTTTAATCCTTTACTGTCAGAAGCAACTGACATACATTACAAGAACTGGTCACATATTCACAAAGGTCAGCAATTTCACTTGATAGGCTACAGTTTTTTAGTCTTTCCAAGGCGAAAAGCAGATGCAGTTGTTTAGACACTGCCAACTTTTTATATGGCCTACTGGGCTGGTTGATAGAAAAGTGTTGTGTAGAGTCATGAGTGCTCAATCCTCATCAGCATAGCTTTTTACACATTTAGTGTTATGGGTATGCAGATTGTATATTATTTCTTTTGATTTTGCAATTTCACACCTTGGTGTTGGTTGATTTTTGCAAGTGGTTTGTTGTCATTGATTAATTGACAAAAATGTAACATGTTGTATCAGTGTTTTTTGGTTAATGTAATGTTAGCTTCTGAACTTGCAATTTTTTCAGCAAAGCATTCTTATGTGGTTGAAAAATTTGTAATTTATTTATGCTTTTTGTGATGGCTAGCTTGGATATCAAGTTGGATCGACTGACAAAAGTTTATCATGAATCAGTAAGTACTTAGTGTGGTTGGCATAGATTTCATGTTTACTTTGATCAAGTTTCAAGTCTCTGCAACTTTTAGTTGACACCACTCAAAGTTTTCTAACTATGGTTATTTTTTGCAGAACTTACTAAAAGCTCAAATAAATTTTGGCACAGGTCTAAAGTGATTTTACATTAAACTTCTATTTTGTTGAAAGCTTTCAAGATGTATAAGCTTGCTAACATGTTATTTAAACACTAGTGACTTTTATTACAAACCACAACTAGCTTATGAAGAGCAATGTGCAGTGTAGAAAACATACAAAAAGGTTAGACAAACACAAAACTTCAGTTAGTCTATACTGTATACTTGCAACTGTGACTTACAAAACACAGATGAGAAAATACACAGATATTTAATTATGGCCTTGCAATGCAAAGATTGTGGTGACAGAAAAGCGTTAAAGTGGCAAGAATAGCCCAAACATGCTAGCATATTCTTATGAGAAAATAATCCTTGGTTGTTAATCCTGAAATTCCCTTTTTTGTGTTTTTTGGGAGTAGCTAGTACTGTAGCAGCTACTGCCAGCAACCTCTCTTTTTTAGCACCAACAATAGTTTGCCATCATGTTGGTATTTCAGCATCCCTGGTATCTTTTCTCCATTGTTTTTATATCTTGGTGGAAGGACTCTCCTTGCTCTTCCATCCTGCTTCTAAGTTTTCAGAAAAATAGTTAACATCACTATGAAGAAAATTAACCTTCACGTTCACATTGCACCCTAATTGTTCGTAAGAATTTAACAGCTGTTTTGAAAGGTCATGATTGTTAAGACCTTTAAAATTTCTGAGGAAATTTTTGACAACTGCTGCAAAGGACTGCCGAGCATTTTTTCCAGGGTTGTCATGATGGGTGGAAAATATTTGCCCTGCATTAAACGTCGTATTTGAGGGCCATCAAAAATTCTTGCCCTCAACTTTTCAGTGCTCAGTGCAGGGAACTTTTTATACGAATATGCAAAGCAGTCACTTTCCCTATATCAAAAATGTTTCATCAACCCTAGTTTGCTATGGAAAGGAGGAAGTAGCACCTAGTTTGGATAAATGAAAGGAGAGTGTGTAATATTTCTTTCCCAAACCTCAAATCCTTCTCTCTTTGGCCAACTTTCCTTAGTCCAATGCTGTTGGCGAGCCCTACTGTCTCACAGACACAAGAAACAAGAAAATTTTGTGTATCCACTTTGTTTTCCTAACCAATATGAACAAATTCTTCTAGTTTGCCGCAAATCATCCAGTTATGCTCATCAACTATGGTACCAGACACAGACTATTCTAACAGAATTTTAATGTAGTTACCACTTATCAGTAGGCTGCTACTAACTCACTCCTTATGGGCCTACGCAGTTCAACAACAACTGATAAAGCATTTCAACATTTAAAAGCACCACCAGTGATTAGGGTGCATCAAAACCCCCCATATAAAAAACTGACTTGGCCATATATCAGAAATGTTCTACCTCTTGTAAAAACACTTTCTATAAAATATTGTCAAATTTGGATAAACTCTACCAGGTCCACATCAGTCATGAAAATAAAGAAAACATGGCCATAGGCTAATGCACTACTGTAGCTACTGCAATAGAATTCGCCTACAATGACTTCAGCTATAATGACAGTGTGACTACAATGACACTTTTTTGTCAGACCCAGTGGAACTCTTATCTTTTACATGCATTCTTGATTGGCTATAACATCACATTGCCCATTGCAATGCTTTTATGGTTTATAACGACAGTTGCAAATTTTACTTGCAGTTTGAAGTGTAAGTTCGGTTATGTGGAGGCGCCACACAAGCACGAGCATTGAATGAAAGAAAAGAAATTCCAAGAGAAGGCTGATAAAAAGAGAATTAGTTGGTGAAACAGTGCAGCTAACTGGCAGTGATAGCCAGGCCTGTAACCAGGGGGTTTGCCTGCAAAATATTTTGTACCCCTGAAAAAATGTGTTGGGGGTAGTTAAACTATTGGAAATGATTTAAAAAATTTGGGCCCCTTTCAGAAAACTCTTTGCCACCCCTAGTGACCCAAGCTGGTTACAGGCCTAGTGATAGCTGTCAAGATAAACATGGCAACACTGAAGACCTTGTTGCTCCTTCATAAGGAAAATTACATCAGCATGAAGTTTTTCATTCAAGAACAACAGCATTCATTCAACATGAAATTACTGAGCGAGTAGTCTAGGGGTGACGAAAGCAAAATTGCAGTTTTGTACAACACTGCTTGACAGATCATGACATAAAATAGGAAAAACAATTGCAACTGCAGTTAAGAAAAATGTGGAAGGAACCAATATATATGCTTCACTTCACTGAGTTTGAAAACTCACGTCATACTTTTTAAAATACGAATGTGAATTGGAGCGAATGACTGCATGGCTATTATTGGTACTGATACCAAGCTCTGTAGAATACCAAGTTACCAAGTAGGCACTGGAAGATGATCAGATGATATCAAAGAGAGAAAACCTTGCAACTTTTGAAATTATGGAACTGTGAGCAATCGATCGTGTCAATAGATTTCACACAACTGCCTAAATCACAGGCCAAGTAACTGCTTATTGGATTTGTCTACAACAGGCTTAGGATGACTAGGCAGGACCTCAACATTATATTTGTGAGGTGATAATGGCACATATATTCACAGAGCTGAAGAGAGAAGCAATACCTGAAGTGTCCATGTTCAGCAGGTTTAGGAAGCATTTTGAAAGCTTACCTTATACCCACAAGGAAACACTCGCATTTCTTGATTGATAGCTTACGCTCCTGTGGGACCAATGGGTTGATGATTGGTTCGACACGGGCGTAGATGAGTCTCTCGAGGATTTTAAAGGGGGCACACAGCAGAGATATGGGATGGTAACTCTTTGGGTTCCCCAGTGTTTTTTCCGGCCTTAGGATCGCAACTATTAGTGCTTTTCTCCAGATCTTTGGAATTTTGAGTTGGAAGTGAGGAAGTCGCAAAACCTAGATTTGAGAGCCGACTCGACGGGTATAAACTCAGGGAAGATGGATCATTTTGTTGCAGTCAGACTGCGTTGCCAAGAGTTACAGGTTCACAATCAAGCAGAAATTTCCAGCCTCCCAAAGACTTCTTGTAGCAACGGTTCGCTCACAGTCACAGAGACCACTTTTTTGCTAATTGGTCGTCTTTTGTAACGGTTAGGTCTACTGTTTTTGGTACCGTTCGATTGTACGTTATGGCTAAGTCCAGGGCTTCAAAAAATGTAGACTTCCCGGGAAGCTTGTCGAAATTTTCCGTGGGCCACAAGTTGAAGACGATCGCCCTTTATGACGTCGCAAAAGAAATTTGTTTTCTTGAAAACGTTGCACTCAAGAGCCTTAACTATCACTGCGCACACATAGATCAGTTTGGATTGATTCACCCTACCAGCATCGGTTCACACTCACCGTGTAACCAGTTGCATCGCCACGGTGTACCACGCTACCGCTCGGTATGCAAAAACGAGATACTGAACGAGTGCAAAACCGATGGAAGCGGCAAATCTTCGCGGCAAAGTGGAAATTCTCGCGCCTAATCCTTCCTTAACCCGCTTCTAAAATTTGTATTTTGTGGGCACTCTTCAATTTACAAGGAATTTTTTTACGGCATTAAGAGTTTTAGATAATTTATTTAAGTAATATGGACTGCTTACATGAAGCTTCACAACAATCGCCGGCGTGTGGAAAACCGTAACACGATTTTGACGACCAACCAAATCGTAGTTTCTAGACCATTGAGAGACTTCTAGACAGCAAACTGAAGATATCCTATGGATAATACATTTTAATAATATCTAGCGCATGTATTACAGCAAGATTGTACGTAACTCGCACAGCAAGGTCGAGCAATTCGTACTCTCAAGTCGCGTAATCACGACATGCCTGCGGCTCCTGCACAGTTTCAGCCAGTGGTTCTCAACCTTTTCGCTGAAGGGAGCCAAATCCAGACCTACGATTTTGTGAGAGAGTCACACTAAAAATAATTTAATGCAAGTCAATTCATACGTTTTGTTTTATTGCAGAACGAAGTCTGTTACACCAAATGTTAGAGGTTTTGTTCATAGGCGCAGACAGTGGGGTCATTACCCCCTAATTTTTAGAACATTTGTACTTTGATAGGTGGTATGCCAAACAAAATAGTGTTAACAGTCCCCCCCAATTTTTGGGCTGGCTACGCTACTGGTTTTCTTGAAAGACTGCTGAGAGCCGCACAAAAGGTGCTTGGGAGCCGCATGCGACTTTCAGAAAAGTGGTTTTAATTCGCTAGTGGTGCAGCATTTGAAGTGATTGTGGCGTCGTGTTTCGAACGTTGGTTGTTGCGGCCAGTTCGGTGATGGCGAAATCGGCCTTACCGATCCGACCTGTAGAACGATATTCAGACGGTGCTAAAAATTTCTGTTGAGAGCGGTTTATGTATGCATTTTTTAGGCTACCATTTCGATTGCTAACCAGTCAGGCAACCACTAACCAAAGCAGTCGTACAGACAAGTATTAACAATCTGAATGTATTAAAAATCTGAATAAATCTGAATGTATTCAAAATCTTCCAGCTGATGCTAGCGCCACCGTCTATCTAACGCAACGAAGTTCGCTCGCATACATGCACGTTGTTTTACGGACGTGTTGGCCTCATTGTCCTCTGACTACATGTGTCATCATAGCAGCAATATTGCAACTCACAGCTTTCCGCCGCCATTACGAGTTTACGACATGTGACCAGGTTCACCAAAAAAGGCAGACCTTGTCTCAAAAAATCCAAAATAAACCATATAGCAGTTCTAGGACATGCAGGCTACACATACAGTAAAACATGCATAACCAAACAAAAATGGATAGTAAAACTCATCAGAATCATCGATAAAATGCAATTCAGATTTTTATAAGCGATTTATTTCCCCGTGAATACTGTCGTACATTTGTTTCTTATTAAATACATCGAAAATGGTTAGGGCAACAGTAAATTCTTGCACCCTGCATGGTCATAGACTCTCATCAAAAGAGATTTGTAATGAATATGCAGCTCAGACAACGTTTAGCCAGAGCCGAGTCAAAAAGAAAAAGCCAGATTTTGACTGGTATTTCTGATTTTCAAAAAAAGCCAAGTGCGTCAAAAAAAGCCCGAATTTCGAAATTTGGTTTCAAAAATCCCAAATTGGCAACCCTGTACGCGAGCAGCGACTGCATGAGACTACTATTGTTAGGTAGGGATAACTGTTGCGTCACAAGGCCAGGTATTGGACCACCGTGACTGAGCGAGGAAATTCGTACAGTCCGTTTTGTGGTTTTCTTGCAATGCTTGGCGTATTATTTGATTTTACTCGACTTGCAGCTGATTAATTTCCCGGGAAACTCCTTCTCGATTTCCACACTTTCTGTAGCCCTGGCTAAGTCGTAGATGTGACATACACCTTGATCGTGGTACTATTCGAATTTATCCAAATTTGAATGTCTAATTGAGTAAGTTTGTATCAAATAAATGCCCACAAAACATACTCAAAATTTGGTGCCCCAATAATTGTGAAATTTCAAGTTCTCGTATCCCCATGATAAAAATTGGAGCCTGGTGGGAGTCGTATCTAACGAACCTAGGCTTTCGCTCGTCTTTGTTTCATGCATATTTGGCAGGTTTTGTTCTGCAGTTGTGAGACTTCGTGCATGGTCTGATACGCTCTAGTGTAAGATATTAGATCAGTTTTTGCCTTGTTGCACTATTGAGCCCCTGTTCAGTAACACATCACCCCGTTTCTTGAAATGCATTCTCTAGGCGTTTTCGACATTTCTTTGGCTTTAATCCGGTTTGATAGGAATGCGTGAACTTTCTCTTGCTCTTCACTTTGTTTTTAACAATGATTGCGCGAAGTATAGCGCTCCACCGGGAAGTAACTCAAATCATGAAATGACTCAGGAATTTTTGAAGCCTTTGAAATATTTGGCTCCACGTAGAACTAAACCATTATTAAATAATATCGTTCAATATGGATCTCCCCATTTCCGACTGCCTCCCAAACGCCGGATCTTCATAAGAGAAACCGATGTTTACTCCTGAAATACGTCTGTTACAGCAAAACAACAGCTGTTCATCGAAAATCAAAATGAGGTTGGAGTGATTATTTAAGATGGGTTTTTGTTAGTTTTCGCTGCTGAAGGAATGTTCCACTGGGAAATAACTCAAATAGTGAATTGGCTTAGTAATTTTTGAAGTCGTGAAATGGCTTAGTAATGTTAACGTACTTCACTTTTTTGTAGGAAGCAGTCAAGGGATGGGTTGTTGTCCAGAGTAGAGGCATGCTTAATCATCAAGGTATATCGCTCATTTGTGACGGTATTGCATCGTTGGCAGTGAATGCCAAAAGCGTAGGACGTATCGAAGCTCTCTACAACAGCGTGAAACCTGTCGGCTTGTTCAGTTACGCTGCAGAAGTCGAGAAAGCCGGGAGGTTTGTTCTTCACTGGTATTAATTTAAATTACTTGCCAATTATACGTTTCACGCCTGACATTGCATTTTGATAGGCTTCCTGATGGCACAACCGAAATTCCATTCGAGTTCAACCTGAAAGCAAAAGGGAATCAAAAATTTTTATTTGAAACGTATCACGGAGTTTTCATTACAGTTCAGGTATATGCTGTTGTTGTTCGCGTTTGAAGTTACGGGTGGTTCTAATCATAACATTTTTTACAGTACACGATAAAGGTGCAAATGAAGCGGCCACTTCTAAATAAGGACCTGACAAAAGATTGTGAGTTTTTACTTGAACTTCGCAATGGTCCGAAAGCTATTGTGAAGCCAGTCAACTTTACTATCAATCCTAGATCCATACAAAACGTTAATATGGTGAGGAGTTGAGCTAGATCCCGTCAACTGTAGTAGTCAATGCACTTTTTACGTAAATTAATCTTTCGTGCAGAAAGAAAACCTTCCCCGGTTTTCAATCAGAGGCAAATTAGATTCGTCCGAATGCTGCATAAAACGACCGTTCACGGGGGAACTGATCGTCGAACATTCTGAGACACCCATACAAACGATTGAACTGCAACTTTTACGAGTTGAAACAGTGGGAAGTGCAGAAGGATTTGCGAAAGAAGGTAAAACAATGTAAATTTCGTTTTTTGTCTTCAATAAGGCAAATCGTGTAACTTCACGCATTTTTTAATAGTTTCAACTATTCAGAACATCGAAATCGGAGTGGGTGACGTCTGCAGAGGACTTGCAATACCACTGTTTATGGTGTTCCCGAGACTCTTCGCTTGTCCTACCCTAGAGACGACCAACTTCAAAGTTGAATTCGAATTGAACATTTGTGTAGTTTTTGAAGACGATCGGCTCATAATGGAGAATTTCCCAATCACGTTAACTCGATTTTAATTCGAATGCAAAAAAAATTCGTTCGCGACTACCGTATAATTAAGCACATTCACGTATTGCAGGGGTCTCCAAACTACTGCCAGCGAAGCCACTTCACCCGGCCGCAAAGAAATTTTGTCAATAATGAAAAAATTATATATTTTAGGAAAAAATGTTTATTTGGTAGAATGTAACATATCCTAAAACAATCACATCACGTAAGATGTGCGGCCCTCGAACTGTTGTGTAACAGCTTATGCGGCCCTCGGACAAAAAAGTTGAGAGACTCCTGACGTAGTACATGCAGCAGTATAATGATCCAGTGAGATCAAAAACTAGCTTCATTGTTTCCCTTGTCTTCATAACCTGCTGCAGTTTTGCGATGACCGAAGGTTGTTTTTCCTATGATGACGAATTGGCGGTGGGCGTTCTGTTCCCTTGCTGTTACGCTGATATGAAATACCCAGGCTGACCGCGAACTGTCGGTCGACGTGGTTTTAGTGCGTCCACTCTCCAGCGTCGGTCTAATGTGACCGGGGCTTTACACATGTGCAATAAACGTTGAAATTCATGGTTCAGTGTGGCATTATTTCAGCTATCACAAGGCTATCAATCAAACCAAACAAATGTGAAAATTCATGGTCCAAATTTTTTTGTCCATTAATTTTTTATTCAGTTTGGGGTTTACAAACCATAAAACGAAAATCATTATGCAGTCGGTCGTTTACCATAAGTAGTTACCAGGGCCTGCGAGATAAATTTTTCCACGGAGTACGAAGAACGATACGGACCCCCAAACGTCTGAGACCCTCGTCGAAACTTGCATAAGAACAATAAACATAAGGCTCTCAATTTGACTTGATGAGCAGGGCCGCAACCAACTGATATTTTCGGATGGAGCAAAATGACTAACTTGTACCTAACAACAGAGCCTCTGAGAGAAATTTTACCAGATGGTACCAAGATTGATACCGGCCCCCCTAGCACGCCCGCAACCAAGGGAGTGCCCGCACCGGAATTTTCGAAAGCGTAGTTAGGTGGTACAACAACTAATTACAATCATTCTCCCCCAAAAATATCACCTCTTGTCCCCTAGCTTTGGGACCCTCGTGAAAACTTGTATAGCTTGTTTGTATAGTAATCAGAATATAAATATAACAGCTAGATTGTTACACTGCCAACTTGCTTAATTACACTGGTAACACATTGAAAATTATTATATTCGTATGTTTCAATAAGCTGGTACTCAACCAAATATCTTTATAGTATAAAGTAACAATCATACATTTCTGGCCTACTGTATCTATCATGTTGTTAAACAAAATTCTCAAAGCATAGTCAATGTTGCTCAGTATAGGTCAAGTAAAAATACGTTTTTGACCAATTATTAAAAAAGGAAGCAGATTTTTTACTTTTGAAGATGGTCACCATTTATACTTCTTGCCAATATCTGATCTTATTCACGCGTCAGACTTATTTTTCACACTTCCATTACTGAATGATGTGATTAACAGAGTTCGGCAGCATATGCGTCGACGCTTTTTATTGTGTATTTACGACCCTCGGGATTGAGAAATTGACACACTGTATATCTATGGGTGTTTAATCAGGCTCAGTTGCTGAGCACCTACTGTATATTGCGGTCATTACTGAACTGCTGCAGTTGAGTAAAACTTCGAATGACTCCTGCTGAGCGGAGGTTGTGTATCACGCAGACTAGTCCTGGGAAGCTTTGGCAAGGAGATGCGTTTTTCTAGAATTTCACGGCCCTATGTACAATGCATCATCTGGCAGTAAAATGCGGTGCTGGTTCTTGGTAAATACCCGAGCTTCTGTGAAAATGACATGTGGCAGCGCTTCTTGCAAACGGCTTATTACAGTTTTGCTGAGTGGAATGTACGGAAGATAAGCTATACGTATTCTGCTGTATCGTACGGGACCGGATGTATCTTTTCATAACAATTTCATAGGTAATTTCATGGTTTATCAGGATCAAATTGAAGCAAATTTATTGCAGCTATTCGCGCACCCAAGAAATTCAGAATGGTTTTATATATGTCTTTTATTATTTTTGAGGTCAACATTGTTGCTGAACAGAAACAAGCATATTGGTAATTACTTTTTTGTTTTTGTAGTTTCCATTGCTCTCAACTCTTACTGCTTCCCCGGCCCTTCCGCTGTTACGACGTCCCTGTGAATGACATATAGCAGTTTTTTTCAACCGGGGTTCCGCCAAAACAGACCAAAATTGCCTGGGACGAAATTTGCAACCACAGTTCTGCGCGGTATTAGCAATAAGACACTTGGATCATCGCATTTGCGTAGGGTCAGGGCCGGCCTCAAGCCGATCCAGCGGCATTGGGCTCCGCGCTGTGGTGGTTGGTCATTTTTGTCAGATACTCCTCACGCCCGAGAACTGTAGCAAACCTCATAAATCTCACTTTTAGCAACTAATTATCTTGTTTGAACGAATGATGATTTCCTGTAATTATCGAACGTTATCAAACGTACTCGATTCTCATGCCAGGGTGTTGTACCTGCGCTCTACCATGTCCCACTCTTTATGGATAGAACATGGCTGTTTTACTTGTTACTAGTGTAGAAGACCTACAGTTCTTGCGAACGAGGTGTGCAGTGATTCAACTCGCAATGAACGAATGTCTGTCGTAATAACTTTGATTGGATTTCTCACAACGTAACGTTGTTCAGGTCTTGAAAGATCCTTCTGTTTTGGGAAGTTTCTGGTTGGTTGCGGGTCATCTGCATTTTAACGAAGGCTTCCAATTTTGCTTCATGGAAGATTTTAGCATAGACTAGATATTTTATATTTTGTAAAAATAAAGTTAACTCCGACACGTTGAAACAAACGACATTAGACGAGAGGTTAAACCCGTAGAAGCCCAAAATCTCATGTAAACCAGGGAAAAATTTGTGAAGTGTTCGCACTTAAATTTGACTCCTTCAGGGGCGTAACAAGGGTGGCGCAATTACCCGGGCGCCAAAAAGTCCCAACAGCGTCACAAGTACTTTCTTCAATACAGCACATTTGTTTCCGAAAGACTTCAGGTTCGAACATGGGGGCGCCAAAGTTGGTTCCTGAGCGCCCTGGAGCTAGATCAAGTTTACAGGTAGGTTTGCTGTGCCTGCATTTCTTATATTCCTCAATGCTAGAATTTCATTCGGATGATACACGTTTATTTTTGAAACATTTTTACTAGTAGATCATACTGTAGTAAAATGTTGGTGTTTATCAAGGCATTTACAAATAGTTTTCTCGGCAGTGAGCGAAGCACACCAGTTTGTGGTCAACGGCGTAGCGCACTTGCTTAACTCAAAGTGGCCTTACCTCACAACTAAGTAAGAATAATAAACATGGTGAAAACGTATTGACATTTTGACCATGTTGTTGTAGATTGAAATCACCTGAACTGAGAACGACAACTTGTGAAGTGCTGGATTTAACAAAATATGTCAACTTTATTTTCTAAGCCTAGGACGAGGAGTGCTGGAAGTTGTTTGGAAAGAGTAAGAGTTTCAAATGAAAAATGGGTTGAGGTGAAATTCATTCACACAGCACTGCTTTTAGAAATGATAACAGTGGACATAGAATTAGCGTGATGGTTCTGTCGTGGTTAAATTAATGTACAATAACTGTTGGCATTGCATGGAGTCCAGAAGGTACACAGATGTGAACTAGCTGTAGACTATCATTTGATTTAAACATCTCCATTAAAGAGCATATGACAATTGTGCACTATAACGTCTGCTACCATATAGAAAAAGAATTGTGAACTTCTTGTCAAGATCTGTTACAAACTGATTGGGGTAGGCAGTTGTAGCCATGGCATTCAAGACAAAATATGTTGGCAATGTCTATTTCGCCTCATGAGGCAACAGCACTGCGGGAGCTCTTTTACCTTTAGAAAAACACAATTGTTTGAAATGGTCTTGACAAGTTCAAAACGCGTAACCTTCTTACTGGATAACGACATCTGTAACGGCGGCTTAGTGTAGTCCAATGGACAAGTGTTGTCATGGTTTCAGTGATGCCTCTGGCAAGCTATCTTAGTGGTTTCTTGAATTGAAGACTAATCTAAATCCTAAACCCTAATCCAGTGGTTCCCAACCGGGGAGGAATTCCTCCCCAGGGAGGAATTTCATGAGTTCAGGGGAGGAATTTCCACTTTTTAGTTAGTTTACCTATTCATTGCAAATGTTGTACTTCTTAAGTTGACATTGGCTCTTTCATATAGTTAGAGTAGTATGTCATTTTATGGACTATCACACGTTTTTTGACCAATTTTAGTGCCATTGTTTGACAAATAGTTTTGTCCCACTTTTATTAATCAAGTTATTATGTTCAATAAAGTGCATTGTTCCAATTGTAGTTAATACTAGTCCACGAACCCGAACAATAAGCCACACCGTGACAGGTAAAAGTCAGGTGAGAAAGAATATATTGGTAGATCAAATATTCCTGCAGACTCGTGTAATAGGGGAGGAATAAAAAGTTCCAAAATGAGCAAAAGGGGGAATGCATCAAAAAGGGTTGGGAACCACTGCCCTAATCCATGTCTTCTTGTGCGTATCATACTTGTCACATGACCACCTCAAACAATTCTGTCAGACGAAAACAAAATAGCCATCATAACTTTTGCCTCATGCGGCAAAATTGACACTGCCAAATATTTTGGCTCATGTGCAACTGATTGGGCGGTTTCGGATTGAATATGGAGTTTGTGAAAAAATTCGGATCCAATCCGATTGCAAAATTTCCATATCTGTACACCTCTGCAAGGTATTGCAGTAACTACGGATCCGCCTGGCATGACGTGCCTCGGATAAAACGCTGAGTTTATCAGTCAGACGGCAACGACCTCGTATGCCAATGCCATTCGGTTCGGCTCTCAGCTTTACGACTTTCGTTTTGGTAGTAGTTGTTGCACAAGTATCCACACTTCTCTTCATATTTTCCGTTTTGCTTTACGTTTAGAGGTTAGGTCTGAAACTTTAGGTTTATAACGGAATCAGTCGGGTACAGCAGAAACTTGCCTCCGACCCTACCTTGTCGCAGGAACGAGCAGCGTTTCCATCGCGCGAGGTTACCTCAGGCGAAATGCGCAAAATCGGTATCCATTTTATTATCTACCAAAAAGAACGCCCAGGTGGAACAAAATAATCCAATTACTGAGTAATCCGACCTATAGTTAGGCAAAAATGCAGCAAAATTAACCAAGAAATCATCACAAAAAATTTCAAAAACCAAAAGAACCAGACGCATCATCAAATATTAACCAACTTTCTGGGAAACGTATAGCGTTGAGTTTTATATCATTTTTTTGTTTATTCTCACCGATTTGTTTGCTGCAAAGATCGTGGGTTACACTTGTATATGAACGACATTCATGATCGAAATGTGACTTACCTATGGACCTACAGGCAATATGCAGGAATTCTGCATTGAAATCACGCTGATTGATTCAATTTAAAATTTAATAACTTTCTGTGAAACATACATCATTCTCTTTGTCTATTACGGCAGATTTGTTTGCTGCAAAGATCGCGGGTTACACTTTATGAACGACATACGAGACCGAAACGTCAACCTCAACCTATCAACAGACATTACATTCAGGAATTTTGCATTGAAATCACGCTTCACGATGCAATTTCATAACGTTCAGGGAAACATTTACGCTATTTTTCAAAGGTGTTTCAGGTGCCCGATTTTCAAAATCGGGTCCATACCGGGTACCTAACATTTTCCTTAAAAAAACCTGCTATATGGTTGAGTTTTATATCATTTTTTTGTCTATTGTGGCAGAATTGTTTGTTGCAAAGACCGCGGGTTACACTTTCATATGAACAACTTACGAGATCGAATCCTCAACCTTACCTATAAAAATAACGCTGCACGATTCAATTTAATTTTTTTTAACTTTAATGAACTAGAAAGTTTATAACACACTTTTCCCCTGAAAAACACTGGATTTCCTGAATTTGTTCACAGCCGTGTCCGCAAGGGACTCGTTTTTGGAACAAATTTTCACCCAGTTTCTTTGGTTTGAAGTCTTTCCTTATTTACAGATGCTGATTGGGGCACTTTCAATGCAGAGCACTTACGCATAACAGTGGCGGTTTGGGGCCCTTTTGAAAACAGAACTTACACATTAGCTGCTGGCCCCTTTGAAAGCAGAGTAGCTTACTTAACAGAGGTGGACCAAAAGCAGAGTTTGGACTCCGCATACGGAGTCTAAGAACTTTCTTTGTTGGTGAAGGCGGAGACATTTTTTCAAGCAACACGCCTATATGTTACTATAGAATTCACAATTTTGCGGAGTTGAATATTTCTATGATTTGCGGAGGAGGAGCGGATGCGGAGCTAAACTTTTTGGAGTCGGAGCGGACGCGGAGTCAAAAAAATGAGACTCCATCCATCTCTGCTACTTACACATTACAGTTGCTGTTGGAAACGCCTTTGAAAGCAGAGTAGCCTAGCCTACTCATGATCAGCTTCCGAGTATATTATGAGTTAATAAAATTTTTCACCAATGTGAGGAAAATTTACGCGCGAAACACCGCGAGGGGGCCCCTACAAAGGGGGTCCGAGTCAATTGCTGCGCTCGCCTCAAGTAAAATGTGACGCTGATAATTTTTAAATACCAGAGCTTCTTTCAGACAGAAATGAGGACTATCATGCTTTACGATCCAGATCCGAATTTTCATATCCCAGTCCGAGACCAAACATAGATTTGTATGTAAAGTCCAAGTTCAAATAAAGCGCAACAAAATTCTGCGGATATACGCTGTACATCTGTAAACTCTGCTGTAATGTGTATCGTATTTCAACCGTAACAAAGTCACAAAATATGAAATATGACGAAAGCAGCTAAGAAGTTGACAAAAATATACAATGTAGCAATTATTATCAAGATCTTAAAGTGAACACTGGTTACAGCAGGCGCTGCAGTTTGAGAAAAAATCTACCATCAATTTTGGTCTTGATCAGGCCCGTAACCAGGGCATCCCGTCGCTACAGGGGGGCGTAGCCCCCCAAATTGAAACACGCACCACTATACATCGGTTGAGTTTTTGTCAATTTTTGAAGTATGAAGCCCCCCCCCTATTGAAAACTTTCTGGCGACGGTTTTGAACCAGGGCGGCTTCCCCTCCCTACAAAATCTTTCGCCCCCTTGGAAAAATGCGTTGGACAAAGTTGGAAACTATTGAACACAGTTTAAAAAATTTGGGCCCCTCAGAAAATTCTTCGCCCTCTCCTGGTGTCCCAAGCTCGTTACGGGCCTAGATTGATTGCAAAAAACTTGGTGGTGTACATACTTTTATCCTGCCGGGCCCCAGTATCTACCGTGCCCAGGTACGATGAACTTCTTATAACCCCCTCTCGAAGGCCCTGGTTGCTACAGTCCAAACATTCCTGTTTGGACTGACTTCTGACCTGAAGTGCACTCCAACGTATCATTTCTACCACACGCGCTATGTACAACAGTTGCGAACCTTGCTGACTAGTGTTTCTAACTTCTCACCTATTGGTGAGCAGCAATTGCCAAATATCAAACGAGTTCACGCTTACCTACGGAAAAGTCGTTTTTAGTAAAAACAGTAGTCGACTGGGACTACTAAATTCGAATAGGTTGAAACACGCGAGTAACTACGTGATGACATGCAATCAAGCTTGAACAGGCATCATTCCGGAGTCAGAAAGCAGGAAGCGAAGTATACGTAAAACACTGGTAATGAAAACTTGCAGAAGAGCTTGCATCTTGTGGTCAAAAGTCGCTTCTGTAAAAAAAATTGACACGACACATGCCCAGCTGGTGTTGACCACATACCAGCTTCGTGCCTCTGAATTTTGCTGGCTAAATTTGTCGTCCATTGCATCTATGCCTTAACCATTGGTTGAAATGAATCAAATATTCTTGGCAGATGCTTAGCAAAAGCATAAAAAGTCGATTTAACGTTCGTGCTATTTTGGCACGGTGCACTTGACAATGTTAAATGGTTATACAACAGGGCTTCCGCAAAAAAGCTGTACTGAGCGTCAAACGTCAGTACGTTTCCTAGCCTCAACAAGATTCCTGGAGTGAACATCGAATTTCGTCCGTGCACTTCAAATGGCAGCGAGCACACTTTTACCCCAAAACAAATTTTCTTTCAATGTGCATCTGTAATATTTTAGCACTAAAAAGAAGAATGTAATGCAATTGATTAAAAACCCGGTGCGTGCAGGTGACATTCAGCCAAGTTCATAACGCCCAGTACAGCAGTTCACGTCAGCATAAAAGAGAAACCTAAATAAAGTCTTATTACCTCGATAGAAACTGTCTTAGATGCAGCAATGCCGAAACAAGAGATCTAAATGACATGATGCTGCATGTTTTAAAAACAACGTTGATGTTGCATGTTTTAAAACAACGTTTGAAATCTATATATCTGTGGATGCATTAAATGCCGCAACTTTCGGATTTTTACTCTGTTCCAAATTTACGTTGAGTTTGAAAGCAGTAACCAGCTGGAGTTTTGCTATAGTGACTGAACATAGTACCAAAATGAGACAAAATCTTTGTAAGTTCCTTCTTACAAACACGTCGGGGTGTTATCGCCCGGGCCTCCTGATTTGTGGCCCTTGTGTATGTCTCAAGGTACATTCGTTGCCATTATTTGAACAGCACATTTAGTTACTAGTTCAGTACCTTGAAAGGGAACAAAAGCAAAACAGAACAGCAAAGCATAATACGTCATTAGAACAATAAATGCATTATACATTCAGCGCAGGCCTTATGTTGGTTAACAGGAAGTCTTTAAAACAAAGGTAATGTATTCAGATACGATTGCACTTCGCAACGAACAGCAAACAGAAGAAATACTGCCCGCTGTAACGCATTGAGATAATTCACAGGCCTCACAACCACCAATTCCAACACATTTCACGAGCAGGCGAGAGTGCAGCTCGCACATTCTGTAAAAGGTGAAAAACATTCTTCCAAGGTCGCCATCATGATCGCTTCTTGCATTGTCTCAGCGTCTAAAAGATCTTGTCTCCTGCATCGCTACGACTTGGGTCCAGTTAACAAAGACACAATTGCGTTGAGAATAAAAAAAACGCCGCCGACGATGGTAACTGCAACAACGAAGACCGATTGGCAAAACGTATCTTTGTCTCTGCGAACCGGGAGAGGGTAACTTCTGACTTGCGAGCCGTGTCACAAGAACGAAATGAAATACTCTCCGCGATGAACCGACCTCTTTTTCTTACTTGGTGAAATACTTGCTTGCACAACTTATTTCTGCTAAGTTTAACCGTACGCAAGGTCATTTGCGTGTAAATGGCAACAACAATTACGCATGTAAAGAAAGCTTGCTGGGAAAAATAACACCATTCGGGTGGAGGAAGTTTAGATCAAACACAACGTAACCACGTGCGTAGCCGCAAGGAAAAAGAAGTGCCAATACCCCTGTTATTTTTTACTACTTTTCTGATTTCAGAGTGGTATGGCAACGGCGAGTGACACCAAATTTTGTTATTGCAAACAATTTTCAACGTCCACAACTGTCGAGGTTCCGTAGAGATACATCATCCACAGAAGATAAATCGTCCGTTTCCTAGATATTATTTTACATTGTGTCCGTTGTCCGAACAAAAACAAAAATCTTTCTAGTTCATATCCAGGATTGGCCGAACTTACGGTGCTTCGCGACTGACCAAACGTTGGTGATCACACCACTTTTGGAAAGAAACTCAAATGACGTTAATTTCCATGGCGCACACACAAGTAGCATGGATGACTAATCAACCACATTTAAGAAAAATAAAAAATTTTTAACAGAGAACGCACAGTCCAAGGTTTGCAGGAAAAAAGTTACACAGTATCGACTTTGTCTTACCAGTTTTGACAGATATTTTTTGAGCTATCATCCTCCCGCCAATCACAGCAAGACCAGTACAAAGCGCATGTCCTATTGTTGCTCCGGTGAACACGCCGATGGCATTCTATAAACAACACAAACGTACTTGATTACAACGATACACAAAGCATGCAAGCATCAACATAAACCACGAGCGCATTACACGTGACAATATGCCCATCACACTACCGCTTCCGCTATGTTAGACACCTTACCGCTAGCCGGAAAAGCGAACTGTCAATAATTGACAATTGATCTTTCAGAGCTTTCACTCAATACACACACGCAGTCACGCATAGCAAGAAGTATTTAGGTATGGCGTTCTTTTATCAGACCTGGGCACAAGGTGTGGCAGGCACACCTGGACAAAGTCGTAATACTGGTGCCAAGCGAATCAGTAACTGAAGCTTGGAAGCACACTTTACAGTTGTACAGTACCAACTACAGCTTGGTTGATGGCCCATGGGGTCATGGTGACCAACACCAAAAGCCTCGGAACATCAAAACAACGTCATTGTTGCTGCAACAGAGAATGAAGAGCAAATCTTACACACTCGAAAAGTAGTTGGCCGAGAGATTGCACAGCTAGAGTTTTTCACTTAATTCACACTGCAACAGACCGAACTTCTTGGCTTATTTCATCCCTGCAACAAATTTGCTATTTTTCTTGCAACTTTACCTTTCTCAGAAAAAAGCTGCGATCCGCGAATATGAGAGAGATAAAAAGGGACAAAATGGAGATATGCAAGAAAGAAACAAAATTTGATCAACATATGCAATTTACTGTTAATGGTGAACTTGCAACCCCATCAATAGGAAATCGGATAATTTTCAAAAACCTTTTGGTTCAATACCGGAAAATTGTACAATTTTAAAATACTTCGCGGCCTTGGAAGTTTGCATTTCGCAAAATTGGCCAATTAGGTAACACAGAAGAAATCTAGAAACTTGTTGCATTGCCCTTATCAAGATATTCTCCATTTTTTCATAATTTGCACAATTTTGTCCATGGAAATGACCTCTTCTGGCCCTTGCTAGAGCATCTGCTGGGTAATAGTTCTTGCAGCTAGACCACCGACTGCACACCGTAAACGACAGCTCATTCAGTCACGACTACGGAGTGATGGCCACAGCTCCGGATTAACACTGTACTCCTCTGACGTGGCCGCATGTTCTAAAAACGATGTCGTCTAGAGATGGAGTAATAAATAAGTAAGAAGTCTAAGATGCGAATAGACCAAAACAAGATCCCAGTGCATTTTCGTTTACTTTCCTCACTATAAGATTAGAAATTGCATTTCATCAGCAAGGCTTGATCAACTACGTTCAAATCATGAAACTACTGCCTTCATCATAGCTCAGCACTTGGCAACATACACTAACCTGGCTGTGGATTATTATTATTGTGTGTTTTTGTGGCGCTGTACAACAATAGTTTTGTAGCGCCAGGCCTTAACTGAGAGTGTTTTTTAGATTATTTTATTTGTGTCGTGGACATATGGACGTCGTGAACGTGGACATTTACCGGATGGCAGAAAAAGCACAGTCTCTACTTCCGATCTGGCTCCGTGCCCTCCCGCTCACAATGACAGCACGGACGCACCAAACACTGACTCCCCTCTCCAGGAATCTGACGGTGTGGGCGGCGTCGACAAGGGAGATGTACCAGCTGACGAAGCTGACGGCGCACGAGGTGAAGGACAAAATGACAAAAGCTCTGTTCCAGAGGACATTGTCAGTAACAGTGAACAGGCTTTGCCGCGCCGGTCTACCCGCAGACGTAAACCCTCTGATCGGTATGGTTTTAATGTCGCTTCAATTTGAATGGGGGTGCTTGTGGAGATCCGTGTGTTGTTGCCTCACCCTTAATTTGTTTATTTGCGGAACGCTGATTGCTGCCACGACAGCTCGGGGCAGTTGGCGTTTTTATTTCAAGGCGAGTGTTGAGCAAGGTCTTCTTATCGCTATTACCTGTTCTTGACACTGCTCTTTGTTTCTGCAGATGGTAACTGCGATTTTATGTCAATTAAAGCCTAGCGTACCAGAGTCTCCTTGCAGGTTAAATCGTGTCACACTGGCTACAGCGCACAGGGCGATTTTTCTAGGATTTTGCAAGATCTAAGCTCAACGCCGCGAATGCCGATCTACTTTTCCAGCAATTTGATCTATGGCAGCGAATTAAAGAACATCCACTTTTCGAAATTTCAGTTCGTAACTAATGACAACTAAGTTATCTGATGTGCATTATGTTTGGTGAATTGAGTAGAATATTGAAATTTTCGTTACCATTTGCGGAAGATTAACGTATAAAGTCCTTTTTCATTACAACTTCCGCAACATTTATATCCTTCAAGAATAACATATATCAGCTGAGCAGAGTAAGGGTGACACGGTAGAAAAAACTAGAGTTAAGCGCAACTGGTCCCGATCTCAAGGTTTATCATTCCATACTGATGGAATTCACTGCATGAAATAGTACGACCACGCTAATAAAACACAATAAGGCAAAACGTAGCGTTGCCACAGAGTTATTGGGAAACGATATTCAAGGTCACAATATTAAGTTGGCATTGGAGTCGTATGCAACAAAATCACTTACCTCACTGGCTGCAAGAACAATTGTTGTTATTTGCGACCTGTCGCCCCATTCCGCAAGAAAGGTAAGCGTAAAAGACTGTATCAGTACAGGGGAGAAAATTCCACAAACTCTTTGAAAGCGACCCACTCGTGTAACCCCACTTTCGATGTCTTGAACGACATCTGCAGATCGCTCCATCTGCAAAGACATTCTTTAACTGCAGCACAAATTCAGACAATAGCAATGTAGCAACCTGACTCTTTAAGTAACAAAAACAATTAACACAAATCAAATACTTTTTTGCTTGTTCAAAGCTTAATATAATACAGACCAAATAAGACAATTGACCTCAGTTTCGACGTTATTTTTACCGTAATATTTCTCAAAACAACATCCACCTACAATTCTCAAAAAATTGTTTAACCATGTGTTTTAACAGGGCTGATCCAGTAGGCAGTTGACCCCCGTAAACATATGCGGCGCCTGGTTGAATTGCGCACCACTTTGGAGCCCAATCGAAGTATAAATAGGGATTAACAATATTCTAAACCCGAGATTCTCAATTTTTCTGTCGCGCTCCTTCGACATTAGTCGTTGATACTCACGCTTGACCTCTCAAAATCAAAACACAAAAAACAATTCATTTGCCATTATCCTGCTTAACGCATGGGAATGATGCAACTGTTTTTTTTGGAAACTAGTAGTTTACTTCGAGCCTTTGTTGAAGACAACGCACATCGCAAATCAGCTTCACACTCAAATTTGTTTCGAAATTTTTATATTGTCCGCTCGGTTTTGATTATGGCGTTTGTAGTGAAGTACTACTAAATTTACGAATAATAAAAACAAGGCATTTTACAACAATGCGTCGCTGTCATGTTCGCGCCCCTTTGCGAACCCTTTCACGCCCCCTAGTTGCAACCTCTATCGAATAGTATCAACAATTCTATTCATTCGTGATAAAATAGTACTATTATTTCATTATTGCTTTCCCGCGTGGGAATTTCCCAGCCTTAATCAAAGGCAATTGCTTCATGGTTACCACAGCACGATTTGCTATTTGCCGCTGTGCTGTGCGAAATTGGTCCGTTTTTGTTACAAGTTTATATTTTCATGCCTGATGACTACATTGAAAGGCAGTAGTGAAAGCAGAAATGCAATACGGAATAGTCATAACTGATGCATGATTCTACAGTAGCAAACGCATATAGGCAGCTTCTGCGGGCATAACCGTCACCAAACTCTGGTCGTGCAACTGAAAATTCAAAGGAACTGTTGAACGTACAGTAAACCTCGGTTAAACCGGATAAAACTGGTGGTACGAATGACTTCTAACGCTTTTCTCTACAAAAATCTTCGGTCTAACGCTTTTCTTATAAAAATCTTCGGTTTATCCGGATTTTTTAATCCGGATTTGCAGCAATACCGGATAAAATCTGCTCTTTGCACATCTCGTAATCCGGATTTTTCTGCGCTTCCACGCTGTTGTGTTCTTAAGTGCACTGACTGGTCTCTAGGAAAGAGTGGTGTAGGAGGCGGGGTGCAAGCGCACCCCCAAAAAGTACTGATTTGTCAAAAATTTGGGCAAAATCTCTGAAAATCAGGGAAAAAATGGCGCCCCACGTTTGCAAAAAAACACATAAAAGATCTTTGTTTTGGAGGTCACATAAAAGAGGTTTTTATGATCTTTGTGGGAGAAAATTTGTAGACCAAAGTCACACATAAACCTTTCGGGTAAGTTGGGGGAAATTCGGGCAAAAATCCTTCGCACCCCCAAAAATTTGCGTACTCCTACACCTATGTCTAGAAAAGATTCGACAGCTTCAGACGAATATAAGCGTGCTCACGATCACCATCGAACATTTAGAATTATGATAACCAAGGGAAAAAAATTCAGTGGAAAGTGGTTGGCAGTGAATATTGCCTTTACGCCGACAATGAACGGGTGATTGCTTAACACAATTAATACAGCTTGTTGTATCATCAAATTCCTTTGTTTTCGCTGGCTATTCAGTAAGTTGCAATTTTCGTTTATTTTTTGAAGCTAAATATCTGATTAATAGCAGTATCCAAGAAGATATAATGGAACTTTGGAGTGTTGATCAATTTCGATTATTATTCTTCTGTTGTGATGATCATGCATAATTTAAAAATCTGTCATATAAACGCTCGTAGTATTTATGCATCAAGGTGTCATAACAAACTTTTTCTTTTTTTTTAGTATTGGTCTTTTTTTTAGTATTTCTTTTTAGTATTGGTGAGAAAAAATGACAATTTTGATATGCCAGATAAAAGGTTACACATTATCCCTGGAACACTGAACCGGAATTTTTGTCACACAAACTCTGAACCTGGGTGGATGAAACCAAAGTTTAAAAATTAAAACAAATAGCACATAAACTTGTGTCGCAAGTTTCGTTGAGAATTCGTGTGTTTTCGTTTAATAAATGTTCGTTTTAATATAAAATCTGAAGAAACTCTCAAGAAATATCACTTATTCAGTCTAAATTTAGTTAGGTCGATGAAGTCAACTATTTTTAGTTTTTAGGTCAGTGAAACTTGCCCCGTTATCAGCATTAAATTGTCGGCTAATCTTGGATGTTGACGTTACTTTTTGCCAAGTTCATGACTTTTACTTGTAAGAGCAGATGCCGTTTTGTGTGGTCACGCTGTGCGTTTGTAAAAGTTTGGAATGCTGATCATGTTGCTGAAATATACATGTAGTACCGTGTCCAGTAACAAATTCAAGTATATTAATTTGTAAATCATCTGCAATGACCAAGCGGGATTAGTGTTGCTTTCAAAACACCTCTAAAAGACAAGATTGGAAACTTGTATTTATAAAACTGTACTTCTGAATCGACCCGATGACTATATTGATTTCGCACCAATCTGTCCCCTCACATTTTACAACAAAATTGCGCCCATACCTGCACCCCCTAGTTACGGGCCTGATTAAAACTAAAAATTTCTCATTTTAGGAAATGTTGCGAAGAGAACTTAATCTGTGACCGCTTGCGAAAAATTTGTATCACGGTTGAATAAACACGATGACGTCATCGAATAAAAATTCATGAAACTTGCCCC
>JGI24158J21664_10001088_pt1 | contig 29046 bp, 19 predicted proteins | sample Ectturendosymbi3_FD_21664 | JGI IMG/M metagenome (IMG submission 21664) | reverse complement strand
ACGGGCACCACTGCCCCCTCCCACTGGCGTCGGCCCTGATTGCACTGTAACTAATTTGGCAAAATAAGCTAGGAATAGTGTTTGATAAACCAAGGAATATTTAAATGCAAAAGCCTTGGTAGCAACTGAACATTTTAGGAAATCAATAGTAATAAACGTGGCAACTCGCAGTAGAGATTATTATGTAATATGTTTAAGTAAAGATAAATAAATTAATATCGCAACCGATTTCATGTCGGAGTATTTTTCTGTCTTAAGAAAGACTCAAATAAAAAAATTACGAATGCCTTCCAATGCACACCTTTGTTTTTCTGTGTTGTTTTATTTTCCGTATTGCCTTTCTCTACTAACCACAACCCGTCAACAGCAGAGATTCGGAATACCTTTCTACAAACATTAAATTTGTCAGCACCTCACCGGTGCCATGTCACCTGTGATGAATCGCAAACGTTTCAGAGCTCTTCAGAAGCTAAAGATGCCGATAATAACGTGATTAAATACATTCCACTTCAAGGCAAGCGACGTCATGCATGAAGTGCCCGACAAAATATTCTCGCCATAATATTCAAATAACTGCGACCGAGTGCATTTCAGAAAACGTGCGAGTTCCAGAAAGTCCTATGCAAAAATCGCAGGTGGATCAATGAGAAGAGCACGTGAACCAAAAGCCGCCAAAAAATGTCGCTGCGACGGCAAACTGGACAAGGGATCTTCGCAGACTGAGCAAAGCATCCCTTCTCGTTCATTTGCTTAACAGATTGTTTCTCTTCCATCTGCCTAAAAGAAGGCAGTTTTCTTTTTTTTCTGAAGTAGACTCACAATTGTATTCAGAAAGTCAGGCCCGAAACACTATCGACTCAACTTTTGCCTTTATAAATATTGCAGAAAATAATAGCGTTCTATTTACAGCAACCACAATTTTACTGGTTTTTGTTAGTGAGATTTCATTTATAACGTGAAACGTTGTGGGAAACTATTCAGGGTAATCCGAGAGCGATTTCCTTTCCACATCTAAACTTTACAATATTTTTATCTTGCATTCTAATTTGGGATAGCAGGAAAGGTTAAATGAAACCTCTAAACGGTATAGAAACCAAATTTCAATTACTTATGCTCTGATAAGATGTTTTTTTGTCTACTACGATTTGTTTTTGGGTGTAGCCCAGGTTATTGTAAAACTCTACCGTAAACACGTTTTGTTCGAGGTAGCCTAACACTTGTATGTATTAAAGATGAGAGGTTAGGGAAGGTATGGAAGTTTGAAACTAGTCCATTACCAAGTATAAACTAAAAGATGGAATATACAATAAAATCGCTATTGGTGGTGTATATCTTTGCTGAAAAATAAAACTTTGCATGAACCTAGTTGCACAAAATTTGCACTACAAATCACTGACCTTGTGTATTTCTTGGAAATTGTTTGCCAAATTAACATTCACTAACATCTACTAAGCGCGTTGACATATCCATACAAACCTTCATATCCATACAAACCTTTCTTGCGTAGAGCAACCGGAAAATCTAAGTAAATCTACATTGTACAGTAGTTGTGCATTGAAAGTACATCTTGTTGGCGTACAAAGGCTAATGCGTAGGTGAGGAAGAAACGGATTCAACTTGGTTTTGAACAGCGCAATCGAAGTGTTGTTTGGTGTTATGCAGAACCGTCGCCAGAAAGTCTTTAATAGGGGGGCTTTACATTTGTGCAGGGGGACTTGACATTGAAAATTTGATAAAAATTCCACTGATTTATAATGTTTCATATTTCAATTTGGGGAAATTGTTGCTTCGCTTGGGGGTCTAAGCCTACCAAAGCCCCCCCGTGGCGACGGTACTGCTTTTACGCAGTTGTACCGTAAGTGACAGTGCCTTTTTTAAAGGGATTTATGCAACGCATCCCAAAAAGAATGCACTATCAAGACTATCAAGACAAAAGCAATAATTCGAACAAGATGGGCTGCTCCCCGAACTGCCGGGGCTACTCTTAACTTTCTTCACCAGAGGTTCAGAAGCCGTCTGTTTTCACTGAAGACGTAATACATTTGGGCTCCTCGTTCACCGGACCTCAACCCCTTGGACTTTTTCTTGTGGGAAGATGCCATGGACAATCTGAACAGAAATAGCCTGAAGTCAACTCCGGAACTCGAGGCTGAGATCACAGAGTTCATCAGGAGGATCCCAAATGAAATGTGCGAACGAAAAATGTCGCCATCATATTCAATCCCTGCATGAATCGAAACGGAAGAAGCATCGGAAATTTCATTCACTACCGAGAGCGACGATGAAGAACAAAAGTGAAAAATCATGAAACTGGAGACTGTGACTTTTAAAGAATAAAGATACTAACTTGATTTTTTCAGAAAAAACGCCCGGAGGTTTGCTAGCACTGGATAAAATCACTAGGAAGTGCAATAAAAATCATAGATTTAATAAGGATGTAAAATATTGCATTTTTGGGACACCGTGTATCATTATCAGACTTTTCAAGTACTTGAAATAGTTTTTCCGTGCCTTAGCTGCAATCATGCTCGTGTATAACGAATTTTCTCAAAATACTAGGATACAAAACCACACGGAAAGAACGAGGATAATCAGCAGGCGCTTGCCCTCAGCTGCATAAATCTCGAAATCTGCATTGTGTTTGTTTATATCTTCGTTGAGGGAAACTAAATCGCGTACAAAACAAGCCGGTTCGACAAACAAAAGGAGCGCCACGCATTAGAATGCATTACTTTTGCCAAGTAGATCTTCAAAAAATGAATAACCCTTACCAGTGTAATTTCTGTCGGAAAGTAGCGGTACTCTAATTTGATTAGAAGCAACTTACTACTATAAAGTGAAAATCGCTCTTGCGAGGATTCAGGAGCTGGACAAAGTAAGTTTGAAAGTATCTCATCATTATCCTGCCGTTAACGCAAGTTGAGCTTTAGGAATGTATCAACCTCGTGACTTTCAGCAACAAATCCGGCGCACAATGATTGTGTACTTGCACTGTTTTTTTCTCTATAAATGGGCTGAACGTTATTTGTCACAAAAATCAGCACCGGATTTAGGGGGGCCCAAGGGGCCCGGGCCCAGGGTCCCCCACCAAGAAGGGGCCCCCACCATGTTCATGTGTTTGACCATACATACGACTTGTGCGTGCCACTTAGTCATTTTTATTAGCGAGGAAAGTTTGTTTGTAGACGCTATCAAATTATCGGTCGTCCAGACGGCAGTATTTCACTTGAATATTATTTGATATTGTGACGAAACCACTACTACGCTTATTGTTTTCCTGAAAGTTGGTCAGGTGTCTAAATCTAGTGAATGCAAAGCCAAGCCCCGTAGAACGCATTACCTTACGTCTCTACGCGTTACTGGTAGATTTTGCGTCTGCCTTACTCATAATTGCGCAGGTCGCACTTGAGTAGCATTGTTAAGTAGGGCTACCATACGTGCTCTTTTTGGAGTAGCCTACATCTTCAATGTTTTGATGAGAAATGANGTAATCTCCGAGGACGTTCAAAATTGTTAAAATATCCTCCTTTTTGCATTTCTTATTTTNCATAGCTATAATCACTGGCGTAACTAAGGGTTTGAGCCNGGGTGGTAAACTTAGATAAAAGGGGCCACTGGCCACTGTGCGGGATCCCTAGCCAACACTCAGAAAAAAACTTGAGAAATGATGGTGAATCCGGATGTGGATGGCTAAACTAAAACCCTAAATCATCAGAAAATAATCCAAAAACACACAAAAACAACAAGCTACTGAAAATCAAAAGAATACTAAAACCGAAATATAGGTTAAGTGGGAGACCGGTTTTTACATTTAGCTTGCCAAGGGGGCGATTCGCCCCTCTGACCCCCGTCTGTTACACCATCGGCAATGATGTATTGTATTTTACATACAGTAAACTGCCCCTACTCAATTGCAACAAGATACAAGCTGGTGACGTAGGTTAGTTTGTCGAAGGGCCTATAAGTTGTCTAATTAATCTATGTTTTGGTTGATTGAAGTTGTATCGTGTTTCGCCACTGTGAAGGCAAGGATTCAATAGAGACAATCAAATGTACATATTAAGCCAACTTAAATCAGCACTAAGAAAACTCAGAGACTGGAGCCACGAGCATTCAATCGAACATATAAATCAGTGGTTCCTAACATTTTCTTTCCCATGCCTTCCTTAAGTGCTTGTCTTTTGTTTCAAGCCCCCTGGCTATAAATAGTTGTAAATGCAAATGTATTTTTTGGTAAATTTGTTAATTGTTAATGAAACTTTAAATGTTGTGCAGCGCGGGCTCCCGCCCACTGGAAATTTACTGACGCCTCCAAGGGATGCGCGCCCCCAGGTTAAGAACCACTGGTCTAGATGCTACGCTTACATTTAATCGCAGATGTAATTAGTCACTATGAAGAGTTGATACAGAACTAGCCAGTCAGGTCAATCAATGTGAACAATATCGTAAATCGCATCTGCCTTCAACGTTTGGTTTCTGTCGTAAAATTTATTGCTGAGCGACTAGCGTTTAGGGCTGATGAAAACGTTGAATCGCCCAGAACGTTTTTCCAAAAAATTTTCAAAACTTCCTTCAAGGAAATGACGCGATTTCTTTCAAGCGAAGACGCGATGCTTCTAGTGACTGGTTTTGCAACAGTTTCACAAATTGCTAATCATAGTCAAATACCATGTTGCATCATAATGCTTTGTTACAGTTGAGTTAAAAAATGTAACGTAACAATATTACGTCATAAATATCAATGATATGTGGAAATACTAGTGACTTCATGAATCATCCCCTATCCAAATATCTTGTATCCGCACATGGGGTCTCCCACCACGCCTGGGCCCCAGGCCCCCACCATCTGAATCCGGCGCTGACAAAAATACAAATACTCTTGAGGAACATCACATCGTTTGTGAAAAAATTTCAAAATTACTCATGATTCGAAGATCAGCTGCAATTCGTTAGAGGGTTTCCCAACATTGCTATTGCGCAAAAGCAACATCCAAAACTTTTCAGTTCTTGATACAATTACAAACGGCTTGCAACAAAACTCCATTCTGTCAAGACTCAAAAATTTGCTCAAGGTTTGTTTACATCATTTGACAGCAACAGTGTCATAAATTGCATTCTAACTACGTAGTGAAAAGTTATCCCAAGAAACCTTGTTCATGTACTGCAGAAACTTCCCAAGATATCAAACATTTGACCGATTCTCGTTAATAATTTTATGCAGTTCTCGGGAGTGTCGACCAAAGCGAGTGTAGGCAAACATACCGTTGTATTTGCTGTAATTCAAAAGATCTAAGAAAATGTAAACAGTGCTTCGGAAGAGCTGAAAAATTCAGTTAGCCCACCAGTACCATGAAGTCAAAACTGAACAACCTAAATGGTAATTATCCGAAATGTTTTCTCTGCAATACTCTGTGAACAATACTCCGGTGCTCTTCTCACATGGATTTCAAACATTTCAGCGCCGTGTTCTGATTGTCGAGAACAACTTTTCTTCACGCTTGACGGACTGGAAATATTTTCTAAGTTTACCTGTAAGTGCAGGGTCACGCTATTTCTGTAAGTAACCCAGACTGTTTCAAAACCAATGTAGTCGAGAAATGCCATACAAAGTACAGGAGCTGTACAAATAATTCGGTACGGTGAAGTACCACCTCGTGCAACGTGCTCATCACAGCGTATTGTAAGCAATGTCAGGTAATCAGGTGTTTTGATCAGAATGCCTATTTCGCTGGTACTGTTGTTGAATCTCAAGTTCCAAAAGTGTTCAAAGATCAACAAGCCTTGACCTTTATATGCCGACATAACCTTTTTGAACTACACGTAAAGTGGCATCGATTGCTATTGCCCAGTGAACATCGCTAGTTACTTGTCATTTTCAGATTACCATATGCCATGTGGACCATAGATGTCACGAAGAAGCAGCCATTGATCTTGGCGCCCTGGTAAAAAGCATGGATTAACATAAATTAACTAGTTTGGAGTCGCTCATATTTCTTATGATATACTCGTACTTGTCATATATATACTTGTCGTTACTGTGTCAAATTCAAGAGTGTAATAATGTCTATTCCTCACCAAACGATCATCGCGCCCTCTGATGAAATTGTGACTCATTTTAGCACAAGCACTTCTTTTCATGGGTTCTCATCTCTACCACGCAACATAGAGTAAATTAAAACCTTTGTTGTGCTTCCTTTTCCAACTGTTCCCCAAATCCCAAGACTGGATCTGCCAAAATTTGTTGTAGCCCTGTATTTCATTGAGTTCAAGTTACAATGATGCCATGTTCGCGCTTCAGAATATTGGAGAAACATTCTTTTCTCTATTTGCTATTTCTCTATTTGCTATGTCGAACACTGCGCACTGCCGAATCTCTACGACAGGGATGGTGAATCTGCGGCACGTGGATCAAATGCTGTCCGCGTAAACATTTAAAGGTCACATCAAAATTTTCGTCACCCAAGTTAGAATGCAATATCGCGTCAAAATGAAAACCCATGCTAAGCAGATGCTTAGACAGCCAATCTGAAGAAGTCTTTCTCGCTCCTCATAGTTTGCTCTCCTTATTTTCCTCAGGAAGATAGAGGTAGAATTTTAAGTTAAAGTTAATGACTTTTCGCGGCCCACCAGCGATGTTACATAATTCATTCGACCGGTGATAGCACATAGGTTCACCGTCCCTGCTCTACAAAAAGAATAATTGTTTTGCGAATTTCTAAAGCGAGCCTGAATTTCCAATGCGGCTACGGATCAAACAGTCCTTAAAAAAGACTATCTGATCCATAGCTGAAGCCTTTTGAGGCTTTACCGATTCGGGCCAAAGTGGACCTGGGAATAACAATGGCTGAAGGGTATTCTAGTGTGCAAAGAACTGCAGACCTCATGAACTGCAGTCTCTTTGCGAGACTACGCATTGCGCATGCGCGTCCAGTAGTAAAAACAACGAAAACCCATTTGCGTTCCACAATCAACAGTCAAATGCAGAATCGTTTGAGCTCTCGTATGATTATGTGCTTTTTTCAAAAAAAAAACATTATTAGCTTCGTCTGAAAAGCTTCTTTTGACTGCACAGTCCGACGGTGGAGCGTCTGTTTAGCGAAGCGTGCTGCGACGAAAGATCAAAGTTGACCGACAGCAAAGTGACGCAACGATTACTTTCATCTTCGTTCGCTTGATGCTGCCGCACCACTAGTGACAAGGGTGGTTCGAAAAATCGGGAAAGTATGTCAGGAGGTGAATGCAAGAAGCGGAGCGCCAGACATTTTGCATGAAACAACCAATAACTCCATCTACGATAATTTTTATGGAAGTCTAGGAAGGAAAATCCATGCAGGCTTGGATTTCAAAACTTTTTTCAAAAGGTGAAGCTATTTCCCACAATGATGCGGAACAACAGGCCTTCAGGTATTCAGAGAAAATAAGTAGCATAAGAGAAAAACTGAAAAAAGTCAGAAAATAATCAATGAAGTGCTTTTTCAGTTCTAAATTGAGCCTTCGCATTAGGCATAGCGGGATGAAAAATGCTGGGTTTTCATGAACTTAGTCATCAAAACGTTTGGCAAAGCCAGGTGACCGCTTGAGCAGNCGCTAGGATCGATACTAAAACTATATTACAATTCATTGTTTTAAGAAAGCTTGTTCCACNGTGGGTTTACAAAAGGTTTTTCCCAGAGCTCTGAGTATGTGTGCAATTGTTGTTGATTAAGCCAACTTTGCTACTACAGCTAACTTTAGTGGAATGACTTTTGATGCAGTCCTGAATGAGAGCGGCGTTTATTTCTAAGCTTAGTTAAGAGCATTATATATTTGGTGATTGATAAAAATTTCTGAAATTGAAAATATCAAGCCATTTCTGTGATTGCACTGAGGTGGAAACCAAAGACTATTTTTGAGCAGTTGATGGGTCTCCGAAAAAAGCTCAGGAGCAAGTTAATTTTTTCTTTTGAAAAGCCGAAAAGTTGGTGAAAGCATGTGGTGTGAGATGTTCAAATTGCGAATTGAAACGCAGTTGAAAATAAATAACAAACGGACGCCAAGTGACTATTTCGCTACTCGCGAACGGAAACAACATGTAATTAAAGTGTGCTTAATCGTCAGAAAATGACGTAATCTGACTTGTAAACACTTTGCGGTCGTACCTCCGCCGCAGATCAAAGCTTGAAGGGCGAAACGTTTTCTGCACATGACGAAGTGCATCCGCAGCGGATCTGTGGCTGTGTTTTTTGCGGATTTTGCAGGATCGAAATTCCGTGTAGAGGTTCTAATGCTTGGGGAAATGATTTAGTAATGAACCTGCCATGAGCTGCAGAGTGTGTAGGATGTGGTTTATTTTTTCAAAGTCACTAATGGCTATTAATCATATTCATGATTTGTAGTCCGTTTCATTTTAGAGTGAATTTAAGAAAACTTTGCCTGCCTGTAATAAGCAGAATAGTAAAAGGATGCGCGGGTCCAGGGCTGCCAGATGCCGTACTTACCAAAATGAGACATGTTTATTAAAAAAATTAGGTGCAAACACGAAACTTCCTGAAATCCCAATATACAAAAATATAGTGAAATTTTTACCAATCTTCCAAATGTTCACAACTTTCATCTACTTTTTGGATTCAAGTTGAAACAACGTTTTGCGCACTTGCTTTTTTGCTGACACACATTTCATGCTTATAATAAGCATGTTTTTGTTTTGCGCCGCTTCCTACGTCTGCCTCGTCACACCTATAATAGTATAGTTACAAGTATTGAAACCAGAAAATCGCTACTTTTTGGCTCAGCGTTTTTGATGGACTTTTTCTAAGTCTTTTGTAACGCAACTGAGCAATTTTCTGATAATACTGCATTCGCTTCAGTGTAAATAATTTTCGCCCCGTGTGGCGTGATGCAAACAATGTCAAGAACGAAAGTGATTGTCTCATCAGTATGCAAAGCATCCTGCTGAGATAGACACGAAAAAGAAAAATTTCTATGGGGTCTGGCAACATATTTGAGTAGCAGCAGAAAGTGAAGGCAGGAGAGAATAACTGCGTACTCGTTATGAAAGGCGCTATCGCTTTGCTGGCAAGACGTTTTATAACACAAAAATTATCGTTTGTTCACCGTTCTAATTGTACAAATTGTTAAGAAGCAGAAAATTGTTTAGAAGCATTACTTTCAGCAACGCTTACATTTTAATGTTACCTAAAATGATTGTGCAGCTTTTTGCTTTCAACTTATTTCAAGTAAAGCATTTGATGACTATTATCGCAAAAGAAGGAAAAGAAAAGCTAAAGCTTTGTAAAATGTAGATGATAACAATGGCATTGTTTTTTTTGAAATGTACTTGGTGTTGAAAGTTAGCAGTTACAGGCTTTGATCAAAGAAAACTTTCATTCATTTATTTTATCAGAGCTCAGGACTAAGAAGTAGGGTGAGAGTTATGAATACTTTTGCAAAATTCTGCTGCATGTTCACAGCCCCAGAGCAGCGAGCTACAGACTTGTTTGAGAATAGTAAAATATCTTACGCTTTTCATTTCTGAACTTAAAAACGAAAACATTGTGCTTATCAGAAGGGCAAAACCTTCATTCGGAAGTTGCGGTGTTCTTGAGGTATTTCAAGCGTCGGTGGTGGCATGAGGCATTGTTTTCTTTTAAGCTGAAGGCTTCAAGTAAATTAACTCAAGGCTTATCTCAATTCTCGACTTTTGCTCCACTTTTATGATAGAAACAGTTTTGGTAATTTTTGATTTCTGATAGAAAAGACTCGATTTTTCTGATAGAAACAATTTGGTGCATTGATGCAAGGGTTGCGCTGGTTGGTGTGTTCACGTCCACTATTTCACTGTTGGCGATTTGACGCTCGTAAGTGCTTGAGCCAGCACGGCTTTGCGATGGGAAAGACATTTGAAATGTCAAATCGTCAATGAACCACCGTCAAGGTTGCGTATCAAGTGTTCTTTGTGACTCGATAACGCGCTGTGACATCCTGGAGGTGACGTGAAAGACAAGAATGCCAGCGTCCGTAAGCAAGAGAATGACTGCTTGGTGAACGAAGTCTGCCTCTTGCTAGGAAGGAAGCGCAGGAAACCCGATTTGCGTAAAAAGCAGCGAGCGTTGGTATAAAAGGTGATTTGCCAGATATGCACACCAGTCCAAACATGCTTATCGGGTAGTAAAGAGTAGGCAAGGCACAGGAAAGCTTTCCCAGACAAGATCGTTAATCTAAAAATGGTAAATAGCATTGGCAGATTTGCAGCTAACTTATATTTTGTTGTTAAATCTGGCGTGAGTCACGTAATTGTTATTCAACAAATGATGGTCAAAAGCAAAGCTGAAGAGAATGTGCGGAGCAACTTTTGGTAATTTTGATCAATCTTGTTATGTTACAGTACTCTTCTTAGTGCCCTCATGGTTCCCTTCAAGTAGCCTTACTTACATTAATGTTAACGGAGAAAAACACTGAAGCACTTACGAAACTCAAAGCTAGAAATTTAGTAGGTTTATCACGTTTCCAAGAAACACACAACCATTACTAAATAAATAAATTCATTCACCAAAATCGTCCTATAAAAATCGCAGTTAATAGGGTCTTCCTCGGCAGCAGCAAGCAATGACCTAACTGTCGCTTTACAGCAGAATTTATAATGCTAAGAAATATAGCAAGATGCACCAACGCGATTTATGGACGCAGCTTAGATTTGCCCATTCTGCCAAAGGTGCTGTCGTTGATACAAATTCTGACAAAAACTTGAAAATCTTAAAATACGAAGAGTTAAGGCCGGGTTNGTTGACATTTGGAGCACTCGCAATTTAATATTGCAAGAGGGAAAAGTGTTGCCTGAACAAGGATATTTAAAGAAACAGCAAAGGTACTTCAGCTGAANCAATGATTAGAAACAAAATGGCTAAGAGCAGCGTGGTATAAGAATGTCAAGAAACAAAATGGTAGCATTTTTTGAAAACTGATATTTACTACAGATGCAGAATATTGCAGTCGAATAATAAGCGATTTGCTAGGGAGTGTCTTTTAGCGTTTAAAAGAGAAGAAAAAAGTTTTAGCTGACGCTTTAACTTTTAGTATAATGCCTTAAAACTTTTTTTTCAAATGTTCTTTACTGTTCTTTGCCTGAGCCGGAAATAAAAACAAACGTAAAACAAATGAAACCACAGCTGTTGCAGTGGTAATTGAAAACTTTTATCCAAAGCCTATGTGCGCCATACTGGCATTTGTAATCACCTAATGGTGCCCCACCTGTGCGCGCGTTATGTGTTGAAACTATTGCCATGATGTTCAGCGAAATAAAAGTTTATTGGAATAACTAGCAAACCATCCTTCAAAGCACGCTTTCGAGTACAGGGAGGCAGTCACTTAAAAGTCAATGGCGCGATACTCGTAGCGAACTTCTGAAGAGCTCTCAAACCCTGTTTATTTATTAAACACCTGTATGTATCACTTACTGCTTTCAACAAAATCACCAATGTTCGACAACTAGAACCATTTTACGACCAAGCCATGGTTCTTAACAAGCAAAGTAACATATTCCTTGAATTAAGCAGGTTAAAACAGTTCAAATTGGTCAAAGTTTTAATTACGGTGAACCGTTNTTCTAAACTTGCTCTTCACTTTTCAAATTATCAAATATTGCTCAATCGTAACATTTGGGAAAGCGCACATTCTTCAGGTGTAAGTCACAGNGAAAAATCGTTTTCACAGCAATCATGCCTTTTTAATAAGTAGTTCAACTGGTCACGTCTCACTGACCGCACGCGTCTCTTCTTCCGAAAGCAGCATCCGGGCAAACATAATTACTGCGGAGAACTCGTAAATGTGGAGCGAAAAGAACGCTGTGCTTAACGCAGTTGTGTAAATATTGAGAAATAGTTGTTCCGTGAATGCTTTCTCAATGCTTTTCTCATTTGTTTCGCAAACGAATGACAGTTGAATTTTCTGCTTAAAGTAAAGGGCGAACGAAAAAGTGAACAAAAAGCTAGCCAGAGCGAACTCAATATATCTTGCAGTTGAGAAAAATCGTAATCTACTCGTAAGAAAAAACAACATTTTAAGTGTGGATGGTAAATAGTTTTGAAAATGAAGAGTTTATGATATGTGAAATATACTTGATTTTTATAGTTATTTTACATTTTTACATGCGATAAGTACACTGTCAAAATAAAATTTTGCTTCTAATAGAGATACATCACTGAAATGTATCCCATAGTGATATTTATTGTAATAGCTGCTTCCAGCGGCACACCAACTGGATCTAGAAGAAGATCAACCCTAAACCACCGTCCTGGAATTGTATACAGAGATCCGCTGATAGCCACAGCATCGTTTCCGTTGGTAGGAGAGAAGGATTACTCATCTCGCTGCCCAGAACGCCACCTCATGGCATTGCACAAGTTTCGCGAATTATCAGTCGCCAAGTGCAACGACGGCAGCCCGGCAGGGTACGCAAGCAAGTTACATGTTGCAATTCAGTGGTTTGATATCGGAAACCTCAGGCTGAGAAACGTTATAACATTAGCTGGCCTCATGCCGACAAAAGTGTCGGCTACCGCTTTGTATTAGCCTGTTTCCTTTACTGTATTTACAGTTGTGGAAGAAATGCTTTCTTTTTCGCTATTCGGGCAAAACTTGCATAGACGCACAATGTTTGCGTCTTCGATTTGATTTGCTGAGTGTCTGAAAATTTTTACACTTCACTATAGAAGAAACACTTGCGATTTGTAGAGCTTTAAGCAGAAAACTGTGATACATCGTTGTGGAACTACAAAAGCCCGTCGCTTGTCATTGGATACAGTCCAAGTTCATGTCCATGTGCAGCAGGCTGTGGAAGGATTTTTAACTGATGTTTCGTTGCACTCTGCCTTAAATTCCATCAAGTCATTTTGTTTCGATTGAATCGATCCCTGGTTCTGTAGAAAACATATTCAATTTGTTTAAGCAAGATATTTCTCAAATACCGCGTAACAAGTGAGCTTCACGTTTGTATCGTTTCTGCTTACTGCTTGGGTTTTGGTTTTCGATTTCAAAATTAAACTGCGAGCTAGTTCAGGAATTATTGGCTAAATTCTTTTCAAGAATTAATTCGTTACTGAGTTAACAAAAGTGGCATATGCGCAAGAGACCGAGTCTAGTTGGCTGCACTACTGCAGAAGACTGGCACATGCTGAAATCACACCAATAACGTTTCACTTTCAANGCAAAAGATTAGTAAGTNATCTAACATAGCTACGTATTGAAATCAGATGAAAGTAGAACAAATTATTCGAGCGATGTAACCAGTGTCGAAGTGAATGCAAGAAATTTGAATCGAATTGTTGACTAGGCAGAAAACTAGCCAGAGAAAAATTAAAGAAACAATGGTCATTGGTCATACTTCAGTCAAGGAAACTAAGACGAATCACCTGCTAAAATATGCCTTGTTAAGATGCTTAAAAATTGCTTAGTGGATATCTTCACAAAAAACGACAATAAAAAGGAATAACTTTCCTTACCGCTCCTCCCAAAAACGTGGTGAACGACATTTCCGCGATGCACTTTGACTACATCTGTGTAGGTGTATTTGCTGCAGAAATGTTTTCAACATGAATTTGATTCTACTTTTCGTCAAGCGTTTGCTTCGGAAATAATTTTCACTGAAATATAGAAGCGTTTAGGTTTGCCAATGAAGGTGATTATTCTGATAAAACGATCATTGCATTGTCGTGAATAATTTACTCCATATTGTCATTGCCACAGGCGTAGAAGGCGGAGGTGCAGGGAGGACTGTATCCCCTCCAATTATTCTATCATTTCAAAACATGATAAAAAGAATAATTTCAAACATGATAAAATTTCTTCGTATAGAAATTGACATTGTGATCTTTCAAAAATTGGTTTGTGTTAATTTAGCTCTTTTCTGGCATTAATGGAGTGAAAATTGCGTTAGATGTACCTGTTTATCACTTGGAGAAGTTAAATTGTAAAATTTTTTGAAAGTCTACTTCTCGGGAATGTACATACTTTTTCGGGAAAAACAATGTAGTTCCCTACGATTTTATGGCTCCCCACTCCTATACTCACCGCTACTATCGTTTTATCGTATTTCACGTAACAGCCGCGAACATGCATTGGGACAAAAGCTTGACATCAGACAAGGCATGCACGCTGGCATGACAAACTGACTTTTGCATTCACAACAGGTATTACCTGCTGCGGCAACCTAAGAGTACACGCTGGGTGATTCATCTTCAAAGCGGTTGGTACTGCGCGGACAGAACAAGTTGCGATTTGAGAGAGAGGCACCATCCTACGTTTGTCAGCTCGCGGCTCTGGGATTCGTGCATGATGGGTAAAGCTCCTTAGCAAACTGTTGCTGAACAGTTGCTTTTGAAACTATGGCTGTCCCGACCATACGTCCTAAATGCATAGTTGCTCTTGTTGATTCATGGTGTCATCAATTAGGTGCTTTCATTTATTCGATAGAAATGTTTAATCAATTGCTCAACTTCTGCTTCTTGCTGCAGGAAGAGGGATTCTATCTACACGAGCAAGCAGCAACGCCTACTGGTTTGAAGCGAACATGGTGTAAGTGGTAGTTTTGTAATTACACAAAAATTATTGACCGGGCAAATTGCGACTCGCCAACATGTTTTGTGTGGCTGTTCTAGCTGAATAGCAATATCTCAAGTTATAGCGAGTTGTCGCCTCATATTCAATATTTGTTTCATTTATCAGTGTGCTTACAAGAATGCGTATGATTAGTTGCCAAGGAGTCTACACGATTTGATGTAGGTCATTTCGTGTGAAACTTGCATTCTTTAACGAACTGTATTTGAGAATGCAAACTGATTTTGCGGCTTGCTGGTGTTTTTGTTTTTCTGCCAATGACTCTTCTGTTAAACAAGTTTGCCCACCCCTGCTATAGAGTTGGAAGTACGGCCCATGTTTTCACAGCACTTTGTAGCGAGTTTTTCTACGAAAATGTGGGTGTTGGCAAAGCCATTGCTTCACAGCGCTAGTGCAGCACTTTTAATAACATTTAATATCTCAGTAGAAAAGCTTACTTGCTCGATTTTAGTCGAATTACACAAACAGGAGTGCCGTTTTCAGGTACATTCCTTACTGCTCAAGCGATCTCTGGTCGGGGCGAACAACGAATCAGCGACTTGGAAACAGTGAGTAATTTTGTGAAATTTGATTCTAAATCAGTGTTGCGTTTTCCACTACCGCTATATATTTTCTAATCTGGCAAATAACATCGTTCTCTTTGTGTAGGGCGTGTTTCAGTATGTGCGAATTTCAAAACGCGTTCGCGAATTTTCAGTTTGAGTGGAAATGGTATTGTGAAATGAAAAGCTAAGTGTTTGGGTGTTATAGCTACGACTACAATAACATACCAGTTGTAAGCAAATTTTAAAAAACAATCACATCAAATTGAAAACCTCTCACATTGACATCTTGCGTTTCATTGCAAATTGCTTCTTCTTCATGCAAGTGGAGGAGCAAGGAAATTTTGCAGGTGCGGAACATTTTTGCCCGAATTTTCCCAAACTTGCACGAAAAATGTTTGTGCGGCAAACTTTTTGGAGGTGGCAGACACAAAAGATTGCTATGTTTTTTTGTGTGACCTTCAAAAGAAAGGTCTTCATGTTTTCTTTTTTTTTGGAGAAAAGAAATTCAAATTCAGACGTTTTTCATCAGTCGGTCGCATTTCTCAAATAGAACAAAGGTGTCGGAGCATTTGTGCCGGAATTTTCCGGGATTTTCAGAGATTTTTCCCGGATTGTCGACAAATCAAAACTTTCGGAGGTGCGCTTGCGCCCCCTGCGCCCCCGGTTCCCACTCCGCTGTCTCCATGAAACTCAGTAGCGTGAAAACACGGATTTCGGCAAAAAATCTGCTTTGATTTGATTAACGTCAACCACAATGCTACACCGATTTGAAATACCATGGTTTGATCGTTGGGTGTAGGAAAACGCACCAATGCCACATTGTTTTTCTTACCAATGTGCACTTTTCTCAAAGAAGATTGCACCGATCTTTCAAAGAACACTGAGCCAAAACAAGCTCATAATCAGGCAAACTAAAAATCACAATGATCTGCGAGCACAAAAATTTTCAGAAACATTCCACTTCATGGGCTCCGCCATTATCGAGCAAGTGGTACGTGCATTACTTGGACGCCACGGCTTGAGGAAAGCGAGTCACGTATTACTGACGGGAAGCAGTGCTGGTGGAACCGGAGTCTTTCTCAACCTCGACCGCGTACAGAGCTTACTCCGCGCCGCTGGCAGTGATGTTCAAGTCAGAGGTGTTGCGGATTCTGGCTGGTATTTGCTTCGACCGGACATCCAGCGCGACGTAAGTTCGCATTTGCTTTAAAAATTGTAAAGTCGAATAGAAATTTAGCGATGCGGTTGTCCGCTGTGAAGTTATGGACTATAGTTTGCACAAGTGACATTCACCAGGGTTTTTTTAAGGAAAAGGTTAGGTATCCAGTATGGACCTGTAGGGACCCGATCATAATTTTCTCTGATTCTAGGGACCCGATTTTCAATTCTAGGGACCCGAATCGGGTCCCTAAAACGCCTTAAAAAATCCTGCATTCACATAATTGATTTTTTTTCGTGAAAACCTCAGAGCGGCATCGCTCACATATTTGTTCAAAATTTAAAGTTCAAGGCTAAGTTTATAACTAAAAAAGAATGGTTTAACAGGAGATTTGACAAATTCTACTCTCACTTTTTTTAGCAACTGCTCAGACTTTAAACTACTTTGTTTTTGCATCTCCTTTCAGTCTACGTTGTGAATTTTACGGCTTGGATTTTTCTGTTAATTTGGGGTATGTTATGGCTTGTCTTTCAACCCACCAAAGTTAATCGGTTTGCTTTCCATTCACACCATGCGTGCAGGAGTAGGCACCATTGTCCCCTGTCACTTCTCTTCCTGTTAATGATTTAGCGTGGGTGGAGCTGTCTATTTGAGAAACAGATTTGTTTTTTCAATTATAATGTGAAAATCTGATTCTTCTTCAGTCCATGTAGAACTTGCTTAATTGCAGCTTTTGTGATTTGGTTAGAGAAATTTGTCTAGTGGGTTGCCAAAGTTTTGCTTACATGACAGAATTGGTCTGAAACAATAGTTGCGCATACCATCACTGCTGAAAATATATGCAGGCCCTGCCTAGGTTCATGTGTGAGGTTATAGCACATAATTCAGCTGTTGCAAATTAAAGTTTCATTGCAAAGCAGAACTCATAGAGCACAACTAAGGGAGAGTTCTGAGAAAGGCGGAATATGAAAGGAACGCTGCAGCGCCCTAACATCATGCGCCACGGACTGAAAAGATTAGTAGGATGAAAGATCACACACACTGGACCTGATTGTTCTCTTGACGCCAGTGTAAAAACATTGTGAGGCACCAAGCCGATTTTCACGGTAGCTTGCACAAATTACGCCACTTACAAAAACGAGTTTTTGTACAACCACTGCCTTCTGGCGACTGCAGCGTTATGCAAAACCGCAGCCATAGTAAAACTGCCTCACAAAAGATCAATGGGACAAACGCAAGAAGAAACGTGGCGTAGCTCAATTTGTGACTCAACCAAAAGCAATCCTTAGGTGGGGTCGATTACTTGGAACTGGCGTGGCACGTGCGGGTATCAACATCGACACAACCACAACAGCATTTTGCTTTCATTTTTGAAAAGATTGTAAGATTATACCATAATCTCCAAGTGTCGTAAGAGACTATTTGACGCGCTGACCCTTATCCGACTGTTAAAGGGAGTTCAAGCTCGCAAACGAGAAAAAATGTTGCGATACCAAAATTCTTGGAACTTCAGTCGAAATGAATGAACTGCTTTGTAAATATAATGCATTCAAGATATGGAAAAAATTTGTTATGCAACTCTTGCAGATTTTTTAGTGCAGGCAGCCAGGAGAGCTTCAAGCAGGAAAGAAAATATCCGGCAATTGAGAACTTGGTTGGGATTACACATTAAGACAAACAATTTTCTCCACGTTTTAGATTTTTTATTGCGATCAAACAAAAGCACAAAAAAGGAAGGCGTCAGCATGTTGTAAAACGGGAGACAGTTTTTGTTGGCCATTCAAAAGAACACCCGAACAAACTCGCGCACACGTGCACACACACACCCAGGCAAAATTACAATATCGCACTGTCCGGTGCAAATGGAGAACAGCAAATGCACCGTTGCAATAAAACAAGTGGTCGCAAGTTATGCTGCGTAAACGACACCTGGGTTTACTATTTCTGCTTCTTTAATAAAAGGATTTGCGAAGGTAATTTATTATGAAAAGCTTTTTCGACTTCATTGAGTACATCACAAGGTTTTGAAGGTTTTTGCGAATTTGTTTTACGAACGAACACTTCTTGTGACAACTGTCTCTGTTGTCAGGCAAGCTGCTCAGACGCATATGTTTGCGGTGCTGTCAGCCTCATTACCAAAGCTGTAGCGGCTTGGCGCCCTACACTGCCAACAAAATGTCTTGCTGCTCAAGATAGTGGAGAAAAGTGGAAGTGTTTTTTTGGACACGTCATCTATCCACACATTCAAGGTATGTTCTTTCTGCGTTCCTGTGGTTGTGTTTCTTCGATGCCATCTTAATTAGAGCATGTTGAGATGATAAACGGAAAGTGCGATACTGGGCTGGTGGTTGTTTGACAAAAATCTTTAATCTTACGATATTGAGTGAGGTTCCAGGGTACTTTGATTTGGTTGCGAATGCAGTCAAATGACTGCAATTCTTATAAAGCACGTGTATTTAAACAAGAAATTTTGGGCTAAGATAGCGAAACGTAAGTAAAAAAGAGTTTAAACGTCCGCAGCCGTCCTCATCGCTGTGTTTCATACGTGCCAAACAACTGAATCGAAAAAACACTAGCACGGTTGAAAAAGGTGAAAATGTATAAACATCCAGAAATACACCAACATTTTGTGCGGCTGAGGGTGCTGCAAAAATGTTTCATTTGATTCACAAAAGCAGCAAAGGACTTACATGAAACAAAACTTAAATTGAAACACAAGCCTATAGCCTGGCGTTGAAACTACGTTTTTAAGATTCTCCGGTTACATACACATGTCACTATTTATTTATGCCGCTATAGAATTGGCTGAAAACCTGATAACCATAGTCTACTCTAGAATATTCCATAAAAGCATTTTGAGGAGTCTGTTAAAATGAAATGTATTTCCATTCCAGGTCCCATTTTTGTTACTCAGTGGAAATTTGACACAATTCAATTGAGTCTAGACAACGTGAATTTGCTCGGTTACCGTTCTAACCTCACAAACATCTTCAACTACTTGAAGAAGCTGTCTTACGACTTCCAAGCCAGCCTGAGAAACGTGGAGTAAGTTCCAAAATAAATGCAATTCATGTTGTTTAGCTGCGCACGAGGTCATCTAAAATTATATAGTATGCCATAACAAAATTTTTCTTTTATAATAAAGTTGGACAACCGATAGNATATGTATTTTTTAAAAAGTAATACAAAACGTTTGGTTGTAGCGGAGNTCTACAATGTTTGTTTATAGATTTGCNGAATCTAAAGCTTATTTTGAAAAANGTCGACGCAATCAAAGCTTGGTGATTTTCCCAGTCGATTAATAAAAATCGCAAATGTTGTAAACGTTTCAACTGGCACAGAGTTCATTGCAATGGAAAGTGGTTTCGAAACAGTTGCTTTTGGAACCAACTATGGACGTTACTGCACTGGTACTTTTGTTTTTTTTTAAGAATGCACTTTTATGCTTTGTTTTTAGACAGCTCAAGATCACTGTCTTGCTGCAAATCTTTACTCTAAAACTTTTTCTAGAAATTGTTTTTTACAGTGGCAATCAACTGCCCTGCCTTATTTCAGTGTTTTTTACTAAAAAGCTGAACGCTTGCACAGAAAAACCACCCGAAAGGCAGCTTTTGGTTAACGAAACACTTCAGTTTCAAGGCTACTAACGGAACCGACCACTGTGTTGTTGATCTACTAACTTTCACAATTGTTGAGCGATGTTTGGTAGAAACTCTTACGCTAAAGTTCTCTACGTTATTGCAAAATAAGGTAATTTTTGTCAGTAGAATCAGCCTAATGAGCGTTAAAGTTGTTTTCAACTACTGTGTTTCTTCTGACTGGAAAGTATCGTCAAACGTTTAAAACAGGCATTCAAACTTCTATTTTACAGAGCTGTTTTCGCGCCTTCGTGTATTGGTCACACAGTCCTGGAAACAAGGTAAGCGGTGACGCACCACAATCCTTTTACTTGCATGTATGCCGATGGTTTCCTTCATCGTCTTGACCACTAAAATCTACTAAATGTGAGAAAGTTGCACAAAAATTTTTATGTCACTAACAAGACCTTTTGTACTGTATTATGGACAAGCGACGCCCAGCTGATATCAAGAGATAGAAAACTGCAGATTTGAGGATTTGAAAGTAACCTGCAGACCAGTGCAGGATTTAAGGTAGCGAGGGGCCTGTAGCAATTAAACAGCGCGGGGCCCGAAGTTAAATATGCACATGAATAAGTGAACAACTGTCAAATCATAAATTTTTCGGGCGTCCATGTGACTACCATTAGGCATATTGAATTCCTTAAATACGAAAAAACTGATCTTAAATAGCAACTGGTGGGCATTATGTGCTGCATATCCTTTTTACCAAAGACGTAGATACGTAGCTTTTTACCAAGAAAGAATACTGTACAGCTCACAAGTACAGCACAGAGACAGTAATTAGTGCTTCCAGAATCATCAAGAAATTTGATCATTGGTATATCTACAGACAGCGTAGTCTCAGTATGTGTCGAAGTCGATTGTCAAAAGCAGCAAACCCCCTTCTTAAGATTACATTTTCAAGATTTTGCCACAGCGAATTTGTTTGTGATACTGGTATAATGTCTATTTCACATGGACGTTTATATTCTATACTCTTTAGAATCAGACTGTTCAGCTTGTTTTTTCTAATGGAGCTCCGTTGTTCATTCTACCACCTTAAGTTTAGAAAATGGCCATTCACCACTGCAGTTTGTAACTATGAGAGATAAATTAGTGCGCAAATAATTGCCCAAATTTGTATAAAATATATGAAAGAGGGAGTGGATATTAAGGGAGGCGATCGAGGCGGTTGCCTCGCAACTCCATTTACAGAGATATCGTGAGTGCCCCCTTTTGAGAGTTTAAGACTTAGTTTTTGCATTGTTCTGTTGAAACGCTTATTAATCACTCCCAGAGCCACATTCAAAAAGCTCTGAAGCAAGTCATATGTTTTTCAAAATAAAGCAAAAATATGTGTAAATGTGCCACAAGGGCCCCCTCAACAACTTAATTGTGTTGATAAGAATAAATGAAAATCAAATGACTTCAAACATTTTACAATGTAAAATATACTTTAACGATGAAGCAAGTCCCCAGACAAAATGAAAATCTAACTTGGTTTCAGCGAATAATGTTCCTGTTTACCATGTGTAAAATATAGGGGAAGTTTGCCTCGGGCACCAAATTCTAATATCCACCTTTTCATATATTAAAGAACAAATTTCACGCAAGGACCGCGGGGCCCCCGAAAGCGCAGGGCCCGTAGCAATTGCTACATTTGCTACTAGTGTTAATCCGGCACTGCTGCAGACATGTTCTGCTTAATCGAACACATATATTGCTTTGTTGAAGGTACGTGCTCGTTCATAAAAAAGCGACATAACACAGTTTGTGCTGAAACTCATTAATATCTCACTTAGATTTACCTGCTGCAAAAGTTCATTCATTATTTTCACCGAAAATATTGCTTTACTGCAACTAAACTACTACCTGATCCCGATGAAAAACAAATTGCTAATGTTAATTTAGTGCTTACCTTAGCAAACAGTTAACAAACAACAGTTCAGAACAAACGTCAACAGAAACAATACTAGACACAGAGGAGGGCTTGGCTACAAAATATAAATAAAATGACCACAATCGCGCCACTTTAAGCTATGGGTTTTTTCCTGGTTGTCAGCTTGTTGAAAAAATATTTATACAGTGACGCATAGTATGGCGTCGATTATAAAATTACTAACATTACAAAATGTTTGGCTGCAAGCATAGGACTATTAGCAAAACTTCTATGATGAACATAAACGTTTAGTTGTTATTTTTATCCGTATAAGCTAATGTTGTTGACATTGAACTGTTAAATACACTATGTACAACTCTTTAAAAAGGCAATCTAAAATTTTANTCAAAAAGGTTTGATAGCTGGTGCGTTCTCACATGCAGTGGCGTAACTGACAGGGGGATAAGGGGGCGAGCCGCCCACCCTGGNAAGCTAAATNTAAAAATTGGGTCCCCTTTAGTTGACATTTCGATATTTAGTATCCGTTACTTTGTTGTTTTTTGCGTTTTTCGGGGTGTTTTCATTTTTTTGTCTGGTATGGACATCCACGACATCCAGAGATTCACTATCATTTCAACCTCTAATTACGCCACTGCTCACGTGAACTATATTTCGCGGTTCATCTAAACGCACAACTTCAACACAGCAATACAAGGTGATTGTAAAACAACTTGCTATTATAAAATGCTAAAAAATTAATTATTATATTTTACTTTTACAAAAAAGTGAATGTGGGAAAAGATTGTGACAGGTTTTGTTTGAAACTCAACGCGGCCTCCAGATGTCGCCAGCAGTTTATCAGATCGCCCAGACATTGCTGCAACTAATTTCACTTAGAACTCTTGTCGGACAACAGACATAACTTCTCGCATTCGTTTTCCAAGCTATTCCAGATTCTTGGGTTTAAAATAATAGACTCGATCTTTTGAAAGACCTTTTCATCTTTTTGCTCTTCAATTCATATTCAATGTAGTCATGATTATGAAGTGAATCATGGTGGGCCGTACAGTACGTGGTACGTGGGACCAAATAGTTGAGAAGCACTGGTAGTATTGGCGCGATATGTAAAGTTCTTCCCCTTGGACAATCCTTGAAGAGAGTGCCACAGTAAGAAAGGTTGAAGAGCATGGACTTAAGTCCTCCACTTCATCAATGACTCCACGAGACATTGAAATTTTATTTGATTCCAAAAAATTGCCACGCCTCATATCAGGTTGCTCTTGTTTTACTTAGATCCTTGGTACACCATTTTGCAGTGGATCCCCCATGTGAATTATCCGGTTCACACGTTGATGTGACACATATTATGTTGAATAGCACTACTTTAAATTTAAATACACTAAAATAAAACGCTAAAGTTTGCTAAGTTGAGCCTCCTGGCTGGCCACTGATACTGACCACAACGACCAGTTTTTGGTACTTCTGAGTCTGAATGCAAACTTCATTCCAGTTTCCATGCACTCGGACACGGATTTGAGCTCCGAATTTCTTGATTTGGACTCAGCTTCGAGTCCTTCATCAGGCTTTGGATTCGGACGTGAACTCGAGTCCAACGGCAATGAGACTAGTCAAATTGAGCTTACAAAAATGATTTAGACACAAATTAGAAGTTTGTGAGAACTTCTGCACTTTCCAGCAAATTTAAATGCTGTTGCTTTTTGTATGTAAAAGCGAACTGTCCAATAACGCGTGCAACACCAGGTCAACCCAACGAAGTTGACTGTTTCTTCTTCCTTGCTTGTTATTGGAGCAAATAAGGCTGAAACACTCGTTGCAGCTAATAGAGTTCACATCTGCATAGCATACACATAAATTTGCCTTCCTAAGAAACTAAGAAAGAACAATAGTGACGTCATGGCAATTTAAAAATCTCATGAAAATCAAATTACATTTGCTTTTGATGGTTGATTCCGTTATTTGCAATCTACTGTATCATATGAATGTTAGCTTTTGACAATGCATGTACTTATCTACTAATCCTTGTGCGCAGCGGATGGTCGTCCATCAGAATTTTGGATATTAGCCTTCCAGATGCGATCAAGTGCTGGGAGACAAACTTGGATTCAGCGAGGAACAAACGATCCTTGAGAAAGCAAAGCACCTTAGTTGAAGAAAACGTGATTTTGGCAAGGGGCAGCGAAGGCGATAATTTACACGCACTGGAAGCGTTTGACGAAGAAGAAGACTATCCGATCGCATATGATCTGTACGATTATTTGAGCGATATGCCGGCCCCTGCTTGCAGTTACAAGGTCATTGATAATTGCTGCACACCGCAGTGCAACCCGACTTGCCCGGAGTTTTACGATCCACGTATTGGTATCAGTCTGCCAACAGAAAATGAGCTGTGGTCATATCTGGGATTAAATCGGTTGGATTTTAAACGAAATGGATTTGAAACTTTGCAGGAGTTCTTGCAGGCGTTTTGCGCTGATTAATAAAGATGCTGTCATTAGTCAAAAATCACTATGCTTCTACCTCAGCAACCAACAACAGTTGTTCTTTTTCGTTGTTTCTTCTGTGAAAAGCAGGGTTAAAAGTGTGTTTCTAACTGTGTTGTGGAGTGTTCTGAGGCAAAGCTGACATCGCAGTGAATGGGAAGTCGACGTAAGGCCGGCTAGTTGCCACAACGAGTGTCCAATGCCCACGTATATCAGAGACTTTGACAATGGAAGAAATACTAGACAGATTTTCAGCCTTTTGCATGTAATAGAGAATTCTTGTTTTCATGAATGCCATTCTTTGAGCATTGCTGAAAATGGTATTAATTTTTTTAAATATAGTTATTAATTCACTAAGACAAAGTTAAAGCGATTCCATTACGCGAAGGTTCGTTTGAAAGCGCTCGTATACGTAGAAGTATTAATCAATGCAGTAAAATGTTGTAAATATGGCAACTTTAGCCTTTAAAAGTTGAAAGAAAGTGTTACAACTAAAATGAATGTCGTATCATTTATTATAAAAATGTTTGAAAAGCTAGCAATCCTCTTTACGATACAAAAGTTGCCTAAAAAGAAGTGAGTGGTAATTGTGAAAAAAACATCTGTTCAAGACACCACTGCAAGTATTTGGGTAGTTTGAGGTTGTACAAGATCACGTAATCTGATGAGCAGCATCATGATTTACCTTACGCGTTTCTCCAATCTGACGAGGTGTTCGCAATTTTTGTTTTCTGTAGCGAAGCACTTTTGTAAGTGTATTTAAGTGTTCTCTTTTTATTTTATTTTTTCATTTGTTCACTTGCGCAATGCGCGTGATCCGACATGCAAAAGTGGACGTTCCGTCCAGCCTGTCCATTACGTCCCACAAATACATTACATCCGTAAGAGCATTGGAATGTTTGGACTGACGCAGTTTAGTTGGTGACATTCACCCAACGATGCTCCTTTTCTGACACGCCTCCCTGTTTTTGTGTTACTGTTGGCCATCGACGAGGCCTTTGTTTTGTTGAAATAAAGCGAATGCATATTATTGTACATAACAAAAATGTATAATTCTTGTGAAAGAAACGAGTGTTCGTCAGCCGTAAAATCTCCAAAAGCTTTGTTTTTTTTTAAAAAAACGCTGTTTTATTCGGAACTGGCGAAGCTCCACTGCCTAACTTCCAGCATTGAGCTATTTTCCCTAATTACTTATTTTGAAAATGAAACGTAGCGTTCAAGGTGAAAGCCGACTAGTTTTTTGTTGTTTTTCAAAATGTTCAGTTTCTCTTTAAAAATTAAGCTTTACTGTAATCACTTTAGGAGTGTGCATGTAGAGTGGTATGATGCAAAGATGGTGAATGTGGAAGTCACTTGATAAAAGCACAGAACATTTTTATTCACTCCTCTTCATGCTCATGGCATTTTTTTGAATGCAGACCGATGTCGGCAACACAATAAAAGCTATTAAAGATATACATTTTTATGCGGAGAGCAAACAAAAAGAAAGTTTTACAATATAATGACTGGAGGAAACTGATACTTCTGGCTGCTTACAAATCGTGCTAAGAACCCACTGCATTTGAGTAATCAATCTTGGCATTTTCGTAGAACCCATTGCATTTGAATAATCAATCTTGGCATTTTTCCAAGAGGTTGTTTGGGGATAACACGTATTCTGTGCAACAAAGATCAAAGTGTGTATCGTAGCCCTAGTAAATGTAAAAAATAGCAGTAATAAAAGGCTGGAAAGAATATTTTCGCATTTTGAGCTATTTGACGTAAAGAAATACATTAAAAATAAATTTTTCTCTTCCTGGAACTTTGATATGAAACAACGCCGAATGGTAAAATGTTGGAAAAGCTGAAAAACTCTCGCAAAGTTCCAAAAATTACCATGCAGCTTTGAATTTCTAAGACTGAAAAATATGTTTTTTCGATTTTTGTCAGCTGCTTTTGATAATGAAAGGTGTAGATTTTGATTTTTTGGGAGTTCAACCACCTTGAAATTGAAAAGCGTGTCAGTATTTCAACACAGGCCCATAGCCAGGTTTTAAGGTTTGGAGGGTGAAAACACATTTTTAGGGGGGAAGCATTTTTGTTTTTATGCACAACAAACTTTGGGGGTAACGTTGTCCGCGAATGCCTCCTGTGGCTACGGTCCTGTTCCAACCACTGGACTAAACATGTTTATAAAGGCAGAAAGAAATCGCGGTGCGTCGTTCAACAAACACGAACGGAGATGTGGGCTTGAGTTGATTTTCGAAAATGGGCCAGAGATTAGCGGCAAGTAAACATCTTCACCCACCAGTGTTGGTTGCAGTCAAGAATAGTAATATTTCAGTCGCTGCTCAGGGGAATTTCCGTGCTCGTGTCTCATTTTTTCGAAGATGCATCCTGTGCTGGTCGGTTTGCGAATTTCCACAATGTAGACGAGCTCAGAACAATCTCTGTTTTACGAGATCCGATTGGCCAGTTCATTCACGTGACAAAGGTCGTTGACCTTACGTCAGCGGGATCCCATATTTGTTCGACAGAAAATGCATGAGCAAAGGGAGAATTTTTGCGGTAGTGCAGAAACAAAAGACGCTTGTATGTCACGAAAGAACAAAACGCTTTTGTAGAGAGACGCTTGTACGTTTGCATTACAGAAATCGTATTTATCTGCCAATATTGCCTAACAAAACTTCAGTAAACCTGTAACATAAATTAAACTTATATTTTGCGCGAAAAACACCGCAGGTAGCAAGTATTCACAGAAAAGTCGAGACGCGGCGTCAGCTTTCAGAGCATTAAAAAAATATCCGCAACGCGTCGCAAAAAATCGGCACATGGCATCAGATTACAGAACATTAAAAAGACGCAACTATTCGCAAAAACTCGGCACAAAAATCGTGATTTTTTCTTAGGAATTACGGGTCTTTTTTAATATTCTGTAAGCTGATGCCTTGTGCCCATTTTTTTGCGAAGACTTGCGGGCATTTTTAAAAGTTCTGCAAGCTGATGCCACGTTCTGTCAGCTGATGCAATCTTCCGATTTTTTGTGAATACTTATTACCTGCGGGTGATAAGTTTAATTTTTGCTACAAGTTTTATTATGTTTTATTATGCTGTATCTTTATTCCTAAGTAAGTTAAAAAAGGCAATATTGGCAGATAAATACAAGTGTTGTAATGCAAACGTACAATTTCTTTTCGTTATCCAATACCGCAAACATTCTCGCTTACTCAAGTATTTCTGTCGAACGAATGCGGGAACCACTACACCGACCAATCGGATCTCGTGAAACAGAGATAGCTCTGAGCTTGTCTAGACTTTGGAAATTCGCGCCCAGGGCAAGAAGCAAATTTGGCGTCCCCGTGTTCAAATTTGAGCTCTTTCGCAAACAAATTTACTGTATTGAAGAAAGTACTTGTGACATTTTTGGTATTTTCGGCGCCCCCGCAGTGATTTGGCGCCCCTATAGTGATTAGGCGCCCGGGGAAGGTGCCCCTCTTGCCTCGCCTCGTTATGCCAGAAGCGGTTGTCGTGTCGAACGGCCTCAACATGGGCTTGATCCGATAGACATCGATTGCACAAATAGCGGAAATTGTTGGTGTTGTCATCTCGCCAGATGTTTCGGCCAAAGAGAGCTCTCACTATGGAAGGCACTTTTAAGTGTCACTTTCTGCGGTGTTTTCCTTTCTCCTTTCTTTGGCTGCCTTGCTTGCATGTAGCAGTCGCGTTGGCGTGGCTGCTACATGCCCCTGCATGCTTTGTGGTCAAAGAGTGCTGCAGCGTTAGTCTAGCTAGCCTAGAGGTTAGCTATTGTAATGGCATAAATTGTAAAAAGATATTGTTACCCCCTACTAGTTACATATTGACCTGCACTTCAATGATGTGTGACTTGCAAGGGCTGTGAGGCTAATACTGCATTTATGATTTTGCATAATATATCATACAGCATACAGAAAACGTTCGCGGGCCGCTCAAAAACTGTCCGCGGGCCGCATGCCGCCCGCGTGCCAATGTTTGGACCATGCTGAAATAGACTATCTGCAGATTTTTCAAGCAGGGTACTTTTTTACAAAGAAACGAATTGCCGTGGTCTTCAACAAAACCACAATTATGTCTTTATTTTACCTAGCAAGAATTGCCAGCATCACTTAGAAAAAAGAGCTGCAACCGTCTAAGATCCCGTCCAAAGCAATCAAACACCCTTTCAATAAATGCTTGCTTGTCTTTACTGACTTTTTAACGGTGAACGCTCCTCCACATAATCCGTACAAGCGTTCAGTCTCACATAAACAAGGATTTTTCAAACTTATCATGCTTCTTTTTACACAGGAGGCTATAAAATACGTGGCTATTCGTTATCAGAACTCCCTGTCTCCCTGCATTACTTGTGTTCAACACTCGCATGCGGCAAAACGCCCACTACTGTAACTTGAAGTGAATACGTGAAGATTTTGGCTACCATGTTATTGTTACGCAATAAAGACCAACAGTAGAACAATCAGCACGCAAGTTTAGCAACTTGCCTCTGCAGACAGGCAAAGCAGCAGAACCGTCGCCAGAAAGTTTTCAATAGGGCTTTGCGTTTCTGCGGGGGGCTTTGGATTGTGAGAGGGGGCTTGACACTCCAAAACTGACAAAAACTCAACTGATTTATAGTGTTTCATGTTTCAATTTTGGGGGGCTTGGAGGGGCTAAGCCCAAAGCAGCGGAAATCTCGTGACAGCTAAGATACTGTATCTATGACACCCTTTGACAGTCACCTTCTGTGTGCAGCAAC
>JGI24158J21664_10001085_pt1 | contig 29066 bp, 21 predicted proteins | sample Ectturendosymbi3_FD_21664 | JGI IMG/M metagenome (IMG submission 21664) | reverse complement strand
TAGGCTCATGTTACCAGGCCTAGGGCCCAACAGCTAGGCCAAAGTATTTCACTGAAGTTTTTATTGGAAACTAGGCTCAAGTCTGAGTATTTTGAGCCTTTTATCGACTTTCTAGCATTTCTGGATCAAAAGTTATGGTCTAAAATAAACAAATTAATTAGTTAGCTAATTAGTCAATTATTTTTATTTGGATCATAACTTTTTCACCCGAGACCCCAATAGGTTATCCAAAAGATTCTGATTGTAGCCTAGTTTCCAATAAAAACTTAGTGAAATACTACCATCTAATGGTTTGAGCGCAGGGCAAGGTGGCCTAAAAGTCCTCCACTATGCCTGCACGCCCAATCAAAAATTTTTTTTTCGAGTGCAAACTACAAGACATGCCACGTCTTCTGAGCCTTTGAACAGCTCTCTACCACTTTCAGCACCCGAGTTACGTGCATGCAAAGCCACGTGTGATCCGGTTGTTTTTTGAGAAAATCCCTGAAACCGGCCGGACGCCAAAGTGTTAAAGCCAAGCCCCACTAAAATCAACCACTCTAAACATCAGCAACGCATATAGTTTGGTTTGAAGCGAATTGAAAACAGGAATGGACATTGGTTTATTTCTTTGGGGCAGCAAGAACATGCATTTTTAGGCACTTCATTACATTTCATCCAAATAACTTGGTTCACCTATGTTTTTGCCAACAATTGCAGGGTACCCAAGTATTTTCAATTTGCAGGATGCAGGTTTAGACCTAGCGATGCACTGGTTTCACCTGATGTTTTAATGGTTTCTTTGTTGAAGTAGGTTGAAAATATGCAAAATATGTCTTTATGATGACTTAACATGGAAAACATGACTTCTTATGACTTTATAACTTTTGTTATGGACTTCCCATGGGTGTGATTTTTGTTCTAAAATTTGTTTCATAGCTTCCTGAAGCACAGATAAAAATATTACTTTAATGGCCCTAGTGATTATGCTTGTGATTTTCATATGAAGGATGTAATAATCATAGTCACAGCATTTCTTTTTTTGTGGCTAATGCATATCAGAATTCTCACAGAAGAACTACTCTTGCTGTTGGTTTTTATTCTACATAACACAATGTCTGGTGTGAAAGGACTACGCAACACCAACCCCATATGCAAGAAAATTGTAAAAATTGACTTCCATTATATGCAAGAAAATTGCAAGTTTTGAAAAATCACTTGCACGCTTGTAATAAAACATTGCACTGAATCAGAAGTGGCAGTGTGACTTGAAGCTAATGTATGTGATGTACTGTAATATATTAAACTCATTAATTTCGTTTGATTGTATTATAGCATATGTAACACAATGTATCAAAGGTTCTGTTGACATTTTTCGGAGTGGTATAAATTGGTGTCTTACTGCATCGATTTGAGGTGCAGGTCAGTCTCTTTTCTGCTTAATAAAATTTGCTGGTATTGTGGAATGGTTTCAGTTTTTTTGCATGTAGGGTGGCAATAGGTCTGACCAAATGTTGGTTTTCAAGGCAATGTGCTCAAGTGTTGTGTCATATCTATATCATTGTCCCATAGAGTAAATCATACTCTACTACATGTACTTCATTGAGTGATTCAGAATCAACCATTTTTTTAATTTTGGTAACTGGACTGTTTCTATAAGTTTCTTGTGATTGCTGCTGAAGCACTATGTTTTCATGTCCTGCTTTGTCATTATATTTTTGCTAAATGCTTACTTGCGCACCCAGGGTAGATATCAGGACTAAAACTCAATCCACAGCAACCTTGCCTGATCTTTAAAACTTCGTGAAAACGAGTTATCTTCTGAAATAGATGTATTGTTTATTAGTCCATTCGCTTGGTGCAGCACAAGTTTGGCATAATGACAACCCCATTCAAGCAATTAGTCTCCACAAAGGTGACGCAGCCAAATCAATCAGCAAATGTTTTTACTAGGAATCGATTTCACGCATATATATGCATCCCCATTCCTGAAATCCGCAAGCAAATTCCTATGAGTGAAATGCTGAAGGCCTAAAGCACGAACAGAGAAAGCAAGCGAATTATATCCGTAGTTGTTGCATTTCTAGCATTTTACATTAACGGACCTTGCAACAGCTGTGATTTATCATCATCCCATATTATGCAGTCACGAAGAGCAAGAACGTGTTGCTTGAGGTAGCGTGCGATATGATTTCAAATGAGCAAAACAGTGAATTTTATCTGCTGCAGCTTGAAAATATAACATTCACATCCAATTTGTTGCAGTTCAAAACGTTTTTGATTTGTTTCCAGTTTTTCTGCATAAAACTTGCTTTAGTTCATATTTGATTGAAATACGCAAAAATTTCTTTTTGGAAAGCGTGGCAAGCGTTGCGAAACGAACAGCTTTATCCGGTTGTGGTCTCATGGCTGCCGACGCCGTGCGACTCGTGTGTTGACGTTATGCACACGCGCCTTTTTCTTTACAACCAGCACGTTTCCTTCACCACACCCGCTGGAGGTCTGTAGAGCAGAACTGGCCGCTAGCGATTATCAGTTGCCATCCGTAATAAAGCAGTAAGCATGAGCACGTCAACTTGAAACCGAGTCGCGGTATCTACTACTAAGATCACGCAACGGCTGCAACTTCCAGCATCTGGGTAAATGCGGACGAGGCTAGAGCCCAAACCCCAAAACCATGTAATAATGTATGGTATTGTAAGCCGACGCGCTTTTCTCGTTTGTGGTTTTGCGTAGCCTAAGTTTTGGGGTCGAATTAAGAGTGTTTATTTGCTAGTTGTAAATAAGTGAAAATACGAATTAATTTGATTTCACCAAACCAGCGCAAAATGTTCACAAAGTGTTGACTGCTTACATGAAAATTTTCTTTTTGTAACAATACTCGGACTTTTCCCGTGTACCTTTGTTTGCAGACTTTTGGCTTGTGAGACGCACACCAATTCTGCGTACCACAGATATTTCGCTGTAATTTTGGCGAAAAAAACACCAGTAACGCAAAAACATTGCTTAAGCATGGTAGTTAGAAGTGCAATTCTTTTCAACACAGCACATTGCGGATGCATGGTATAACTCTACACTGACCAGTAAATTAAAGCACGCACCGGGATCATTGAAGGCTGCAACAATTGCAACCGTATATCGTGCAGCAATGGACGGTATGATTAAAACCGTAGTTCTAAATCATCCTGATCGGTGATTTCCCTTTTCTTCAGCAAGGCTGACGTTTCGGAACAATTTTTTGATATACGGTAGATGGTTCTGTTTCTGAGCTGAGTAGATGATGGCCACACGATACGCCAGGAAGATTCGGTACTATGACAAGGCGAAGTTAGTACGGTTGGCCGTGAAGCAGCTTACCTTGCAGCGATTTTTATAAACAAACCACTTCTCGAACGACGTTTTCATGCGATACGGGACATTGAGAGCTAGGCAGATGCATGGGCTGGATTCCTTTGACCTGTTTTGCTCAGGGTTGATGTAATTATATCCGCCCAAAAAAACACCTGGGTTTAAAAAAAAAAACACTTTATTTTTCCTTTGAAAAATCTGTAATTAAGTCAGTGTTGCCAGGTTATTTTATAAAAACATGCAAAAACATCCCAAAAGTATGGCAGTGCGACCGCATAATTTGCATTGCAAGCTGGATACCAAAACAATATTTGCCGATAGCAGAAAAAATAATCGTGAAAATTACTTCAAGCTCCAGGACAACGTTGCCAGGCATTTAAATGAACAGTAACAAGTTTTTGTGTAAATCCGAAAATGGTGCTATTGCATGATGAAATAAAAACAATTCAGAGTTTTTGTGTTTTTCTAAAAAAAAAACAACAAACAGGGTTTTTCTCTACCGTGGTTTTGCTTTCTATGATCTTGGTCGACTGCGTAGTCAACTCGAGATGCGTGAATTACAAAACGACTGCGATGGAGATAGACCATTAACGTTTCACCCTTCAGTTGCTGGTTTTTCAACGATTTGCTGCGAGTTTTCTAAACAGTGTGGAATCGCGCGAAATTCAAAAACGCATGAAACCCTCCTATAGCGTGTTAACGTTAAAGCAGCATTTGTCGAATATCTGGAAAATCAGCAAGATCAAGGCGCATGTTGGTTTCTTCGTGCTTAACCTTGTCAAGAAGATATTTGTAAAGCATAGCCAATGTGGTCTGAACTTCTTTTGCAAAACCGCCTAGTTGCTTGATTAAATGAAGGTAGGTGAAGATAGTGCCGTCATGAAGATAGGTTTTGTATGTCTGCATGATTGTTGTGACTTAGTAAACGTTGGCGTCTCCGCTACGTCTGCTTAGGTTACGATTTCCCTTTGCGAACGAGTCAGCCGATATTTTGTGCGGTGTCAAATCTTATGCAGTATTTTCTTTTCGGTGTATTTCGCAGTGCATGTAAGCGAATATTTTTTATGCGTTAGTCTTGTGAAAACCCGTTATACTCCAACACCCGTTACTGTGTCCCCACGAGATCTGCATGTGTAGTCACACTGAGTTCTCAAGAGCGATTTGTTAGCCGAGCCCAATCAAAAACAGTGCAGTTTACTCCGCTAATCCAAGGAGACTCTGTAGACTTCTTCCACACATTTTAGATAAGCGAACGATTGCTGTACTCTGGAAGAAAAGAGGTGATCAATCGCTTAGAGCGCCTGTCTTCCTTTTGTAGGGAGTTTTATCCTGGTTTTAGTCGTGCTCTTTTCGTAAGATGAAGCGCCCAAGACTGACGAAATCCGAGAGGACATTTCTAGATTTTGGGCGTCCGCGCCCACGCGCGACTGCAGACCAAGTTTTTAACTGGGCGCCAGATTTCATCGAACTTCAGGCGTGTCACGTGTTTCCCTTCAAAGGCGTAATGACACCCGGCATGATGAAACCACGTGACTAGATGCCCGCTCGTCCCGCTTGTTTACACCGGCACGTGTTCACTGGAATGCACTCATCTATTTTCTCCCACGCTGTCACTCGACATGCGGCGATATTTTGTTTATTGCGGCGCTTCAAGTAGAGGGCGCGCCGCAGTATTCGGAATGAATGTCAGCTCGGTAATTTGTCGCCGCGACAACATCCGGTCCCTTTCTTGTACAGAGTATGACATCATGTCAGTTGGGTCTCGCGTGTCGCATCCGTGCTGTTGCCGTTGACATTTCGATGTCGCACTGTAATCCTTCAGCGTCTGGCTTGAAACAATTTTTTGTGCAAACAGCTTGTCCGCTCGCAACTTTATCAGCGTGTGATAAAAAATAACTTGCGCGTTTGCGTGGTTTCTGACGTTCCATGTCTATCAGTGTCCTCCATTAGAATAGGCACCGTAACTCCCAACAAGGTGTTTTTGCGAGTGGAATGATTACAAGTACATTATTTAGAAGACAGAAATTCAGTAATGATTGTGATACGTGTTCTATAAAATAAGCTCGCTCTTTTTGTGTCATGTTCAAAGTCTTGTCCTTTTATTGATGCACGTCTGATTATGCGTTTCTTTATCCAAGAAAAACTTCAACTGATAGCATTTGCTTTCCTGTTTCATTCAGTATGGGAGCAATCTCGTCACTGCTCAGGGAAAGCCAGAAGCTGGAGGCTATCATCAGCAACCACCACAACAATACCCTTCACAGCCTGGATATCCACCGACCTCTGGACAAAGCCGCTATCCTGGGCCCCCTACACCTCAGCATGGCCAGGTACAAAGCTTACTGGTTTTTACCTGGTCCGATCGTCGCTATCATTATCTCTCGACCGTCTCTGGTGGTCAGATTTTTAATAAAACACTGTTTTCCGAATGAAATTGCAAATGACAGCTATCATGTTACTGTTGAAAAGCGAGTTAGACCTCGTTAGCAATTTGTAAAGATCCTAAATATTGTCAACTACCAGTACTTAACGATTAGCTAAAAATGTTCAGTACAACCCGGCAATGCCACCTCCGTCTTCTGGCACTTCTCAACCGTCGTTTGGTAATCCATCGCGTCAACCTGGATATCAGGGCTACTCTGCCTACAACATGCAGCCTTCCTCTTATTATGGTCAGCGACCGCCTCATAGCTACCCGGTCAGTTTGCGTTTTTCACACGATAGAAATCTTTTGATGTTTCAAGATGTAACCGTTAAACTGCGCGTGGTGATTATGTCTTGGCTAGGGCCTGGTTTTCGCTAAATCGAATAGCAGTTTTCTAAGAGAGCTGCACCCAAGTTGCACTTCAACTCAGTGTGTGTACAACACGCACCGACATTTGAAGCTCACAACAGCAATTGGATATAAATTTTTGAAAAAGCATGTGTTTGTGCCTGTGTAAAATTTTCAAGTTGGAGAATGTCAATAAATTTGTTCTAGGTGGCACTCACAAAAATCACCAGAATGGCTGAAAGTGTTAAACCGAAGGAACGATCAACACTGTCTTACGTGTTAATTTCCGTGTAGTTGTAATCGCCATTTGGAGCATGCTTCATGTTGTATTGAATTGCCTAACTTGTTTATAGCCAACACCCTTCGGCTTGGCGCAAGGCAATCCAACTACTGTTGAAGACCCCAAGTCCTACGGTTCTCAGGTAAAAAACTTGGTGTAGGGCTTTGTTCTGCGCGGCTTAGCTGAGTCGCAATGCTAGCAGTGTCTTAGCCTAAAAGTAGCGCAATGGACATCTGGGTGAAAGCTTACAAGCTTGGTAATAATAGTCTTTAAAATCCAGGAGCGCATCATGTTCTTTCAAAGTAAGTGGTACTACAGTGCCGTCGAAAGATTTGGTTGCCTTATGCTTTGTTGACAAAATCATGTTGACATTGTTTTAGATTTTGTGTTTTATGATATTATCAGCAGTGGGCAGAACTGCATGTGTTCCAGCCGACAACGTCGTGCCAGCTGCATGTGTACTGTTATGATCTTATCGTGACAATTGACTTAGGCTCACTCCATTACTGATACAAAAGCCTGACGTTGTCGGGTGCGGCAGTTGTATACTTCAGCGGGTTTTCCAGAGAGGTTGCGTTTTTTGCAAAATGTTGCTGTGGGTGTTGTTAAATTGCTGTTTTCAATTGCTACGTGAAGGGATTCGAAAATATACGCATTGAAAGCCCAACTATTTTGTGGGGAAGATTTTTTTAAAATCTGACTTCGCATCCTCAGTGACTCATTCAAGTCTGAGCCTGAGCCTACTTGCTCGTTTTAAGTTACTCGAATGACAACACCTTGTCACAGCACTGAACACTAGTGTAGTGCACGAGCCAACAACACCCGCACAAACACGCAGCAATTGGCTTAGGTGTGGGCGGAACTTAGTTGACACGGAAAAGGTTGCTGGGGTCAAACAAATGACTCTGAAAGCACGAACCACTGGACCACGCGTCTCGTGACTAGAGTATTTCATGTCAGTTATGGAGTATTTGTAGATCCAGTGCACATGTGTGGATGTGGTTATGTATTGACTAAAGGGTTATTTTGATGGTAGTTGATGTGCTGGTGATGCTGAGGTAATGTAACAGCCACGCGAAGGGTTTATTGGTTAAGCAACAAAAAAGTATCCAAGATTAATAAGTTGTTATGGACTTCTTCAAGCAAGTATGGTTTTTCGAGCACTAGCTAAAACGTCTGTGACTTTGTGATATGGAAAAATCAAACAGTATTGGAGATTTTCGTGAACAGTGCATAGGTGTGGAAGTGATAGCCTATGGACGTGATTAGGACTAATATGAAATCGTTGGCTCTCAGTTATCTGATGTCTTAGCGCATATATATTTTACAAATGACTAGTCAATTTCCCTAAATAAATAATTTTTTATATTTACTGTTGTAGAGAAACAACAGCGTTGCTTAGTCTTGAACCACTGACATAAAGCATTCCTTGAGGCCGCTGTGGTTAATATTGCTTGGTTGCCCCGTTGTGTTGCGCAACCCTTGCTTCTTGCTTGAATGTTGTCAAACAACATCACTTTTCCTTCACCCTTCCCCAAAGCAATGGCAAGGTCATGTTGACATCTTGGCTTTGACTTAAACACGCAATTTATTTCTTTGCTTGCCAAGGATCAAGCGCCAAATAACGGTTCCATCCCGGCTGTATCTGATCAACATGGAGTGGAACGTCACATCATGTCACCCAACCGGAGGACTCCTCAGCCTCTGTCACAACCACATCCAGGATCCGGTAATATATTGCTTCAAAATTGCTTTGACATGTAGATTTCCGTTATTCCTATTTGACATTGTAAATTATTTCACTTGGATTTTCAGTGTGTCAAAGGTAGCTCTATTTTGTTGCTTTGCACACCATACACCTCTTGTTCGATTAAGATAAACCAATCCGCTTTTTGTGTTCTTTTTTGCACGTGAGTAGTATGGTTCAGTATGTTTTTTAGTCAAGCTCGTGATACATTTAACAAATTCTGGTTGCTTTGTAGTCCAATCACCAATGGCTGCTGCACAGTCGCCTCATGTTCACCACGCTCATCCTGCTGTGGCGCAGTTAAGAGGCCCATCCCCAGCTCCTGGGTCACCTAGTTCTGCTGGTCAGCCTCGAGTCAACCCCCTTTCGCCCCCTTCGGTACGACCAAGTACCCCTCTTCAACAGGGACCAGTGCCAAGAGGCCCACCGGAGCATAATGACCCGAGTACGTTGTCCATGTCCGGCTTTGCGGTCAATTCTCTTTTGATATTTTAATGATGGAGAGCAGGAGACTGAATTAATAGTAGTCACTTTCGTGTGTGTGTTCTTGTCTTCACCTTCTGATGTTTGTGCAGTAACCGTTTTATGAAAAGCAACTTTTCGAATTGATTTAGTTATGCGGTTACCAGTTGTTCAGTCAATGTCGAGCTGGATTGCTTAGATGTTTTGATCAGAGTGGGCTCGCCAGTAATTGCATGGAATTGGACTGAATCGCCGTTTTGAGTTTTAAGCTCAGTTTCTCACACGGTTTACTGCCTATTGTAGATTCGTGGCATGGGCAACAGCTCGTGTTTGCACTATTTCAATCAATCGAGCTTGAATTTTTTTAGCTCGAGCGTGGGGCTCAAAATCATTGGTTTGTGAAAAGTTGTTTGAACCTTACTTCGGGTAAAGAGGCGGTTAAGTGTATACATTACTCACACAAAGCAAAAAAAATTCCAGTTAAAGCGAGTCGTAAAGCACCGTATGAAGTGGTCACCTATCACCTTTAAAATCTGCTCAATTAATCCCGTCTACGCTGTTACTTGCTGTTTATCCATAAAAAGCAAGTTGTTCAGTGACATGTGAAGAGCTTATGAAAGTTCTCAGATTTGCTTCACCATTGTTCAGGTTACGTTCCATATCGACCCTACCCTCCGCAACAGCAGTCCGGTTACCCTCAACATACTAGTCAAGCACCTGCTGGCTACCCCCAACATATGATGTCGTCTCACCCGCAATCGCAGCAGCCTTTGTATCCGGGCAACCAGTCGTTTGCTTCGACTCCACAGCATCATCCAAACATGCCGGGGCGACCACCTGGTTAGTCCTTCGAACAGCCGTTGTAATTGGGCTGGTTTTATCGCGTATTTGCTGTAAAGAGCTATGTGCAAAACGTAGTGCAGTTGAGTGGTGTCTTGGCCCCTTTTTTGATGTGGCCGGCACTACATAGAAAAATGTTTTGAAAACTACGCTCTGAAAGTAAAAGAACCTTGTTTTCACCGACTCGCGTATTTGTTGTGCTCCGCAGCACCACCTATTGGCGGCAAGCCTGCTCATTCAATGGCCATGCCAACGCCGAACTACCCTCAAAATCAACCGGCAGCTGCTTACCCGCAGCCAAGTGAGCATCGTAACGTTTTCTTTTGAATTCATTTTGTTTCAGCAATTTGCATGAGCTTGTCGTGGTAATTTTAGTTACAATAACAACCGCTTGCAGTTGGAATTTTGGTGATATTTGTGCATGTTTGTTCAGGTAACTGCGCGCCATATTATGACAGTATGGGACCGCAGCCGCACCACCTGATGCAAGAAGGTATTGCGTTAGTATCTTGCTTTTGGCAGTGATTTGTGTCCTCGCGGCGATAGCGATTAGCCGCTGTGCGCTAAGCAAGCAGTCATTTGTTTGGATTTAATTAGCATGGTTTGGTTTTCCCTTCGCAAAGTTTGCTTGCTTTCTGTTCAGTGACGCAACATCATATGTGGCGTGTGAGGTGTGAATCAATTACGCATTGGTTTCGTGTGCGCTGCCCGTAGCTTGTGCAATATCGAAAAACTTTAAGAAAAAATTCATGATTGTTTGATATTGGCCCGATGGTTTAATTCAGCAACTCAGTGTGAGTGTCCAAAAAAATATATCGCGTCGATTTTTCGGTTGGATGTTAACAAGACATGATTGTTTCCTGCAGGTTATAGCACTGCTTCTCCCGCACCAACCGAGCGAAGGCCATCTTTGCAAGGCTCGCACCCTTCCGCGGGACCTGCAGCTGATTTGCAAACACGACCTGGTGCTGCGGCTGCTGCAGCCGCAGCCATGGCAGCTGCTGCTCACACAGCGCAGCCAGGGTAAGTTGCTTTTTTGCTGTATTTTTGCGTGATTCGGTCAGAAATCTTAACATNCTTCACGTCGCTTGTTGATCTTCATTTACGTTCAATGCAGGATTTCTGCCGCTCCGAAGGGACCTGCGACATCCTATTACAACCAACAACCGCACGTGCGACCAAACCACCCAAACTATCATGCTGTACAGCAGCAATCTCAAAATGATGGTTACTACAGCATGGGTTATCAACGAATGCCACATCCGGGTGCTTTGCCCAACAACCGAATGATGGCACCGCCCATGGGAAGCCCAACCGGCCAGCGCTTGCCACCGCCATCATCTTACGCGTCCGGGTATCCTCAGCCGGGACCGCCCCAACAAGGCCCTTATCCAGGCCATTATTCGCATATTTCTGGCGATCCCAACCACCCTCATGGCCTTCCGCAGGGGTATCCTGCTCCTTCATCGAGCGGATATGATACTTCTGCAGCACATCCACCACATGAGGAAACTCCTAAAGTCAAGGTATTGCTGGTTTGGTGAAGAGTATTTTACGCGTTTTGCCAGTGAAGCGAATGAACTCAAACTTTTATCGCTGAGAAGACGTTAAGCCATGCATTCGTGCGTAATTGTGGTTCGACTAATTTTTTGCAACAGTTAAGGCGAATCTACACTGAGGTGTTGCCAGGAGTAGCCGCGCACGAGTCTTTGTATTGTTGCGTCGGGTAATTCTGCGCTCGTGCACGGCTCGGCGGGGGAAATCCTGGGCGCGATAAAACAAACAAAGAATCGTGCGCGGCTACTCCTGGCAACTCCTCAGTGTAGATTGGCCTTTATTGGGCGAGAAGCTGGGTCAGGTGTGGGTCGCGTGTCGATAGTGAATGGTGTCCAGCTTGAACTGCATGATTTCTCTAGTTTTCATCAGAGCGCCGTGTTGTTTTAGACCAGTGCACGGTCAGCCTCCCAGAAGCTGCAAGCTCTTTACGAACCAGCCGATGAACCCGGCCGCCGCGAATTCATTGACAGCGTCTTGAAATACTGGGAAAACAAAGAGATTCCGCTTAAAAACGCCCCGTTAATGGGCAGAAAAACCCTCGACTTGTTCCGCCTGTACAGGATGGTGAAAGAAAGAGGGTTTTGGCAAGAAGTAAGTAAACGCCTTTCGGGCATTCTCGATACTCGTGTTTTTGATCTCAACTTGTATAAGATTCCAGCGTTGTTTATTCTTTTTCAGGTCACTGACAACAAGCTGTGGCCGGAGATAAGCAACCTAATGGGCCTTGGTTCGACCTCGACATCGGGATTTACTTTAAAGAAGCAATATTGCAAGTATTTGTACGGTTACGAGTGCAAGATGGAACGCGGCGAAGCAGAACCGCAGGAAGCATTAGCGCGGTACGTGTCAAATATACAGGTGCTGAAATGCGGAACACTGGTGTGACGCAAGTGCGTTCTGTGTTCAAATCATGAATATCCGAAAACGTTTCTGCTTTAATTCCGGTTTGTGGTGGTAATATTGGCAGCGTGCTTAATGGGGTTGCGCCGGATCAATCGTCTTCTGCCTTTTCAAATTGTTTGTAGCACACTTCATGAAACCATCTTGTAAAATAAGTCGCTCTCTGATATGTTTACAGCTAGTGCCTCCCGGGCCGGTCACCGCGACTATGCTAAAAGTAGATGCGAATTCTCACCCGATCGTTTCAAAAATATTTTTGTTGCAGCGTGATCGAAGCCAATCGCAAGAAGAAGCTCCAAGCGGAACAACAAGCGAGCAAAGACGAGGCCTCAAAGTCACAACCTGGCACTCCTGTGGCTTCCGGAAACAGCGCTCCGCCAACACCGCAGTCGATGACGCCACAACCAGCCCAAGCACCCGTTCCTCAAGCTCAACCGAACTATTCGTCTCAGCCTTACGCACCACAGAGCGAGTACCCCCAGCAGCAGATGAGGCCGCCATACGAGTATGGACATCTCGCCCCACCGCCTGGCTATGTGCCACAGCATCAGCCTCCTGTTCAGGAACCTCGCCAGGCTGGCAGTTATCCTCCCCACATGACTCAAGGAAACCCTCCCGCACCTGCTTATCCAGGTCAATATCCACACCACGGAACTCCTCATGGAGTTCCTCCTCCTCGCGGTCCGCTTGCGGTGGACAAAAACTTCACTAGAAGTGGTTCTCGTACCCCTGGATCCGGAACTCCTGCTCCGCAGCCCGAGTCAGACATAAAAAAAGAATCTGCAGCGCCCCATCAGCCTCCATACAATCCATCAACTCCCACTCCAGTGAAGCCCCCTGTGCCGACCGATACCAGTCTGGCAGTGTCAAATCCTTTTAACGAACCTTCCAAGCCGGCTGCATCTCCAGCGCCACTGCCACCTACCGTCTCTCAGAATCACCCGCCTCCAACAGGCCCTCCTCATCCACAATATCACCAACGGCCTGCCATGGCACCTCACGACCCGTACCGTGCTGCATATCCTCCGCGGCCTGGGATGCCTCCAGTCCAACAACCTCCGTTTTCGAACAGGTAAAAGAAATAAGAATATACAAGCAGGAGCCACACAATACGTACAGACCTGGAATGAACAATTCCCCTTGAAGGAAGCCACACAGTTGGGTGTCCCTGTAGATCAAGGGTTCCCAACCGTTTTTGTTCTTGCACCACTAAAAAAATTCGTTCAGACCTGGCATCCCATACAATTTATTATCAAGAACTGACTTTCATAGATTGCAGTTGAATGCTCAGAGAATAATTAATATCGTGACGCATGGGTTTGAGCGGACATCGCGATTTTGTCTTTAATCAATTGCAAAAGATAAAAAATCCGCAGGAGAGAAATAAATAGATATTTTTCCTGTTATTAAGACGAGACGCTTCTCGCACCCCTGGTTGGAAACTACTGTGTATGTGTTGTTTCTGTGCTGCTGTATGTCAGTTGCTCTGCTTTCAACACAGAGCTTGTTCTGTTGGCTTGGGTGACTTACTTTATCCTACAACCAATAGTCATTCACATTGAAAGACGTTGCGCTAAAGTAAGCAAACAATAGATAAACGGTAGCAGGCTCCTGTAAATTTAGCTCGCTTCTGTTCCAGCTCGACGCCACCAGCTCGCGCCCCTCATCCGAATCAACCCTCGCACATGGGTGCTGTCGCCAGCTCTCATCAGACTGCGTCTCCCAGAAATTCTGCGGTATATCCTCCCACACTGCCTGGCCACCCTTTACCTACGCGATCGTCGTTTCAAGGACAGGTACATTCTCAACGAGAGCTGCTCTTGCGCAGAAATTTAATTGGCAAAGACAGGGCCTGCAGAGATGTTTTAAAGTGAAGGCCTCCCGCGCCCCATCATTCGTGAACACGAAGGCCGACTGCGAGTCTTCGGACAAGTCACTCCGTGAAAGTATAAACTATTGCTAAACATAGGATTTTTTCCGGCTAAGTGTTGGATACTAAAAGCGCATAAGAACTCAACGAGATTGTGTTGGAGTGGTGTCGTTATCAAAGCAATGCCTTGTGCTTCAGTTGCCGAAGTAAATTAATCTCGAACATGACAAGGGTGGGAAAGTCTTCGAGTGAACATTGCTGTTTAATCCAACTGACGAAAATGCCATATTCGTACATTTATCTTCTATGTAATAACGTTTACCAGTACAAGCAGCGTTGTTCCACACTTGCCCTCGCCGGTCATGTACGATCGCCTGTTGTGCGTATTTTCTGTTTTCGAATTCGCACAAATGCCACTGTTCGACTTACCGGTGTTTTTCGCAGATACCCCATTCCATGTACGGTGGGCCAACGGGGAGCCACCCTTATCCAGGAATGAAGAGAACGTCCAGTGACACATACGGACCCCCGAACAAATTTCCACGACCGGTATTGGTTGACCCCTAGCTTGTTCATGGAGAAACTGAGTTTTTTTTCGTTGCGCTGAACAATAGTATGTCACATAGTGAATGAGCGCAAAAAGCAATTATTTCTAGAAGCAGCCCGAGTTTATTAACGAGAATGGAATGAGTGAGGAATTCTCGTCAATACTTGCTTTTGTTCTTGCAGGAACACCATTTTGCATCGCGTTACCCCCAAGGTCAAACAACACCTTTCCGACCTGAGCACGAAGCCACACTGCGCCAGCGCTTCCCTTCGTCTGTCTCGGTGCCGCCGACCAACGTCACATATTCGTCGGTGGGTTCTAATCAAGGACCCCACATCACGGCACCTTATGCACGTTATCATCGTTCAACTGCGGGTCCGGTGACTTTTTCGAAATCCGAATCCTTACGGCAAGTCGGTGGATGGATGCCACACCAACCCACGCAGAGAGTTGCCAGTCCAGTGCCGTATTCGAGTCAACTGACGAAAATGATGGCCGACGGTAGAGTACCAAAGAGGTAGAAAAACTTGTTTTAATCTTTACCTGAGATACTTAAACCTAGCCTTGTGGTGTTCTGAGAAAATTGCAGCGTTTTACATGAAAGCCTGCTAGTGCGTTTGTTATGGTGCTGCGTTGAAAAACGTAGCACAGTTTGTCAAAAGCATATTTAAATGAAGTTACGGGCCGTACCCATTGGCAGTATCGCCCTACCTTGACCTCTGCCATGGTCATTCTTCATAGGCAGCCAGTATTTAGGAGCCTGACCACGAAAAGTCCTTGTGTTTTTAGGCAAGCACATCCTTTACGATCGTCGCATCCGATGATCAAGAGAAATATCCCACATTTCCCCCCAGATTCGGTTGAAGCCACTCAGCCAAAATACGTAAAGTTTCAACGCAAAACTTGCAAGGACGGTAAGTAATTACCAATGCGCTCTCAAAGTTTTATTATATCCGCTGAACGCTGAGTGTTTTGCCGAAGTTTTTTTTGTCTGATTTTGTAAACCCTGTGATAAACCGCCACACCGTTACAGTGTAAAACTACCTCCTCGAAAACCGTTGTTACAAGCTTCACCATTGATTGTGACAGCAAAGTTAATTCTCACGCACGCGAGTTTGGTATTTTACTAGAAAATAAAGTTAGTTGTTAAATAAAAATTTTGGTGAGGAGGGTAGTCCAGTACGATGCTGGTGGTCGCATTTTTATCATCATTTATTTGCACAAAGTTGAGATTTCCGTGTCTGTACGTTTCCATTCGTTGATGCGAGCGGTTATTGTGACTTCGCAGTGGAGGCCGTTGAAGCTTGGCGTGTAATCATGGCGTTAAAGAGCGGCTTGCTTGGAGAAAGCACTTGGGCTTTTAACATCCTAACCTTCTTCCTCTACGACCAAAACACCGTGGTGCAATTCAAGCTTTCCCAGCTGCCCGGACTGCTCGATGCTCTTGTCGAACACTACCGGTAAATGGTTGCTTTTATAGAATATTGCACATGCCCTTCCTCCGCGTTAAAAACATGAACGTGCGCGTGGAACTCGAAACGCTTTGCTTAACAATGACCGTTCTGTGCGACAGGCGTTGTCTGTCCGAGCTTTTTTCTTTACCCGGCGAAGCGGATTTGCTCGGTCTGCCCCGGCGTTCTGTGGACTGTGTTGAGAAGGTGGAAAGTGGTGAACCGTGCGATGCCTCGTCGGAGTATACGTTTGTCGCTAGACCGAAACAACGCGGAAGAAAAAAGAAAAGTACGGGAATGTGCGATTCTGAATTACAACTACTGCGCCTGCGGCCGGGATATCCAAATCCTGTCGCAAAATACAGCGTTGCCCAAGCAATAATCAAATCTTTTGTATTGGAACTGTAAAGTTTGCCTTGTATTTAAACTGAATCGCTGTGGTGAAATTAGTCCAAGTTCTTGTGTATGCACGCACTCAACAGTAGTTTGAAACATCCGAAAATATTTTGCCAATGTACTTCCAGCCCGGAGTTTATTTCAATGGCGCGGATGGTCGTTGATCAAGTTCAGTTCAAGCATTTAAGATATCGGCGATCAATTGCTGCGCATGCGGTCCTTGTTACTCGCCAGCTGCCTGACCTGACGTGAATTTATGGAATGTCGGACTTTTGTGCTGTATCCACCCGCCACCGTAACTGTATCCTAGAACTTAGAACCCGAACCCGATCTAAGCATGTTTTGCTCAAAACAGTTCACGTGAATTTAACTTCGAAAAACTTAGCTTCACATCGCTATCGCCAACGGAAGGGAGCAAGCGAGTTGGACTTCGTATTTCGAGTCTTTATACTGTTTTCTACGTCTTCAAAAACTAATTCAAAACTTCACTACTTTTCTTAACCCTGGTTGTTCTTTCTTTGACAGATTGCGCTCTTATTTCGAAATACGGCAGCAAGTTTACCAAACTACCTGTGAAAGTTGAGCCACGGAACGACCCGTTTGTTGTGGACCGCACTGACCAATGGGACAGCTCGCACTTGGTTAGGGACCAGCATTTACTTTTTCAAAGAAATCTTTGTTGAAGTTGCCGTCGACCATTTATTTTTTGTTGTTGTTGTGACATGTACTGGTCGTGCTGGTTAGCCTGTAATGTATGGAGAGAAGTTTTGTGTAGACCTGTTTGGCACACGAACAGACAGCAGCTTTGGAGTTGTGCCAGCAATGGAAATAACTTGAGATTGCAGTTGTTTTTTTGAATGAATGGTACAGTCGCTGTACTAGTGGTGTGTTAAGAGCACTTTCAACTGAAATTTCGTTAAAAATTTTGTAACGAATGCACCAACAAACATTTGTTGAATGAACTGAAGTCAAAGCGTCTGATTTAAATAAAAGACATTTTATCATCATTTTTACAAACTAATAAATGCTATTGGCAAGCGTTNTTAGCTGTTCTGTTAATTAACGTGCCGCAATTAAGGAAATCGCTTCAGCGTTTCTTCGTATTTCAGGTGAACTTGGCGGACGACCTCGCTCACATCGTTGTCACTTTCTCGCAAGACAGCTGCGCTACTAAGAGCAAAGAAATCGCACCGCAACAAGAAAAAGAACACGAAGCAAAGAAACTGGCTCCCGACGAATCGGTCGTGGTGGTCGAGGCGACGTTGGAGGATGTTCTTTCTATTCCTTGCTCTGTGCTCTTTCCTGATGAGTACGACATCCATGGCGCGTCAGCGAAAGACCTGGTTGTCAAAAAAAACCATGGATCTGCTGATTACGTGGAACAAACAAACCGCTCTGGCTCAGTTGATGATGGGCCGGAAACTTCCAGTGACAGTCGGGATGCCAAAAGTAAAACGGACGATTGCCTCTCGGCAGAAAGCTCCGAACATGCTGGAGCCACTTCGGTTCAGACTGGTGATAAAGTGGAAACCGTGCCTTCCTGTCTTCCTGTTTCTGCCGACTCCGAAGCTGAAGCGAAATCAGTGGAAGAACCGATGGACGCGGAAATCGCGTCCAACGGTGTTGACGTCACAGACAAGTTGAACGATGTTACGAACACGTCTGACGATGTTGTGGCGAAGAGTTCGGACGCTCTGAAGCAACCGAACGGCCCGCGCGATGCGCAAGTTAAGAAAGAAGTGGTTGAAATCCCCGAAAGTAAATGTGGCGAAACGTCAGTCGAGAAGTCCGAAAATCCTCCGGCTCTGTGCAACGGAACACAGTCGGACGACGGATCAGTGAGCGAAAAGTCAGTGACGGATGCCGTTAACGTAAAACACACCGAAATAAAAACCGAAGCGGATGCTGCTGCACCTGGCGACGTTAAGGCGGAAAAACCACATTCAGGATTATCGGCGGTCGATTGTACGAATAGCGACGAGGTGAAAAACAAGAAGCAGCCCACTCCTTCCCGTGTCACCTGTCGAGTGGATGAAGTTTTGGAAGAGCGCAATGTGGTGCTTCTGGAGGACGAAGCTTTGGCCAGCGACGGCAGCATGTCGCACATGCTGTCTGGTTCCGTTCTGTCTCGAACCCGAAGCAAGTGCGAGGAGCTGGCGTCCCGCTTGCAGTGCATTTCCAACATCCTGCGCGGCCTGTCCTTCATTCCGGCCAACGCCAAAGAGCTGTGCCAGCACCGGAACCTGATGCGTGCTGCGTCGGGATCGCTATTGTTGCGTCACAAGCACCGCACGCGTCCCAGGCCCGTGCCTGCTCACGACGTGTCGGACACCGAAGTTGATCAAGACGATGCGGCGGAAGGCGTTCCCGAAAGCTCCACCACAGACAACGTTGAAGCATCATCGCTTTTGTCTGCGAAGAAGCGTCGTACTGCGGATTTATTCGCCCCGGCGGCAGTTGCGTCGCGGCGCGATCGCGAAATTTGCACCGAACACGGACCGCGGCCTCCTTTGAGCTCCACCGTATTTCAAGACAACGACCCGACGATGAACAAAGCGTACAGCGAACCGTGGTGGTGGGACTGCGTGAACCGGTTGCGCGAGGACTCGCTCGTCATTTTGTGCAACGTGGCCACCTCCTTGGACTTGTCCAAACTCCCCGATGACAATACAGCCTTGGCTGTGCTCGAAGCATGTTTGCACTGGACTGGCTGTCCCTCGTCGGATGCATCTGATCCTCTCACCCCAAATTTAAGGTTAGTGTTGGAAGTAATTTTTATCATAGGGCCAGGGGTGCACAAAACATGCCACGCGTTCCCAGCGGGACACGCCGCTGGTTCGTAAATGTCGCTCGAACGATTAGGTTTTGGTGAAAGAAAGTGATTTTTCGATCAGGTGCAAATCACGACAGTTCGCGTTTATGTCGTTGTAGNTATCAACAATTTATTCGCAATTAGCTAATTGCTGTCAGAAACTAGCAACAAAGTAGCTTACTGCAGTATGGCTGTCTGATTTCATGACAAGGGGTCCGCTTAAAATGCTCTAGCATTTGTTTGAAGACTGTTCGGGTGTTGATTATCGTAATTATGTGATTGTAAGTCGCCCCTGATTGTTAGCCGTACAAAATAGTGTTCAAAAATTAATGTAAACCCCCCTTGACTATAAGCCGCACATGAACGTAGGTTACCTAAGCCTCTGGGATACTTTCGCGTACTAGCGCGTTTCGCGTTTACGGCAACCCTGGTGTTGATGCTTACACCGCTACAACTGCCTTCTGTTCATCAAAAGCCCTCCCTGTGACGGATGTGCACGTCATGCTGAAGAGAATAGAATGCGAAAAGAGTTTGGTCGAAACAACGTAGCCTAGGAAAGGCTAAGCGCCATCTATAGCTTTCGGTAAGGCAAAGAAATAAAAAGCGTAAGCCGTCCTTGATTATAAGTCGCACGAAATGATGAAAAAAAATTTATAAGCCGCGGCTTACAATCGAATAAATACGGTATATGAAAAAAAAGTTTGTTCGGATCGTCTTTCGAGTTGAACACCCACACACCAAGTACACCTCCCGCGTTAATGGTGAGCTTTCTTTATGGTTCTTGTTTGTCCGTCGTAGTACTTCCACCGCTACTAGTACGTAGCTTTCACTGACTGCAGTACAATTGTAACACATCATTATCGAGTGTTTGGCTCATTTTAAAGTGAGTAACACAAAATTCGGCAGCATTTTAGCGGAGGCGACAACGTGTACGTCGAATACGAACTGTTCAGTGTCGGGAAAAAACATTCTGTGTGTTTTGCTCTGACGAAGCGATGAAGCGAGTAAAACGTGTTGTCCGTGCGTGCGGCTCGTGTTATGTCTTGTTTCATCAATGTCGAAACGTCTGTTACTTCGACAGGTACCAGATTTCGCCGCAAAGACTCAGTTTAGAGATTTTGACCAAGCTCACCTTGTGCGATCATAATATCGACCTCATTCTTGCCACGCGACCGTTCAGCCGGATTGAAAAACTCTTCAGCGTGTTGGTGAGTTGCTTTGCATTCGCCGCGAGATAACACTTCGCTGGTTACGGGCGCATCGATAAATGAAGAATCCTTGCCCGGGTTTTTTTATTTGCTTTCTTTGTTAGATAATGTAGACGACTTCTTAAGAGCGTCATTGCCGTCTTTTAGGTGCACTCAACATTCACAGCATGTTTATATTTTTCTGCAGGTGACTTTTTTATGTGATCGTAAGGACCAAACTTTGCGCGAATTCGCCGTCGTCTTGCTTTCTAATCTTTCCTCTGGTGACGTCACTGCTGCCAGAGCCATCGCTCTGCAGAAAGGTTCGCTCTGCGGGCTTCTTTCCTTCCTGGAGGTAAGTTTGCAAGCGTTGCTTTCTCCGGGTATGCTCCCGCACGATTTCAAGGCTGGTAAATCGACGTTTTGCGACCGCACAGCAAGAGGATGATTGTATGGTGCACACGGCAAATTTAGCTGTCATTGGTAATGCGCAATTCCCGGGCAAGCTCTGCATGAAGTGGTGACGAACACTTTGGTCGTGGGCTTCATTGTATGCTTACCGGAATGATTTCAAATGCGCATGAGTCCCGGCACTTCTGCGTTGATAATATTGTCTTCGTTTCAGTGCGCCAAGTGGCATTTTTTTGTTTTCTTCACTGTGGTTGCCCTTGTGCATTTACAAGTGCTCTGTGTCTGTTTTCACGGCGATGCCTTCTGATAGACCTTCTCCTTTGGGCTGGGTCTTGGTAAAATAACAGCGATTAATTAGCTTGACAGGATGTTAATAAATTTAATACTACCTATTTCATGTATTTCATTTTTGTTATCTCGAAATCTGAGCCTGGTTACGCATTTAGCCAATTAATTATTTATGAGTTACAAAATTTTGCTATTTATCGATTCTGTAAAACAGGGTCGTCATTATTTCTCCACACAGTCAAATACCTTTGTTTTTCGTTGCCAGTGGCCTTTGGTTTATGACTCCTGTTTTTTGAATTTGTTCAAGTTAGAAAATGACCAGCGGTTTCACTGCATTTGTATTTCAGGAATGCGAGGAGACGGGCATGAACCACAAGCGTATGTTTGCTGCCAGCCATCAGCCCATAAACTGTGGTACAACAGAATATATGATGCAGAAATGCGCCAGAACCATATTATCTCTAGCTCAAGTGCAAGAGAACAAGTAAGGCGGTTGTGAAACTGCGTGTTGGTTTCAGATCTAGACTAGCTTGATTTCTTCTTCTGTAAAATTACTCGTGTTTCGGTAGCCAGCAGCAAATCGTTCAACAATGGTTCCTATAATAACATCATGTTGTAGTCGTAAGTAGTGTTTGATTCCGATGGCTACCCAGAGATTTTTTTGGTAATTCCCTGATAGTGCTGGGGTGTGTCAAGCTCAAATTGCATTGAGTGATAATGAATCCCGAATTTTTGTTGGGTAATTTGAATTTCAAAAAGTTTGTTTCCCCGTGTATTGTGGTGGCGGTAAAGGTGTGGGTAAATTTAAACATCAAGATGTTTCGGTTTTTAAATTTCTTTCATCTTATCTCTGCAGCTTTGCCAACTCCGTAAATTTCCGTTAAACCTTACTGTAATTTTTTTTGTAAAAATGAAGTCATCGTTCCCCAATCGGGCAATAAGAAAAACAGTTCTAAGGCAAGGCTTGTTAGCAAGCTGGGTCACGAAAGACAAATTACGCTCGTTCTTAAGTCTTGACAAAGTGGTTCATGATACTATATTCTTAGTAGACCGTTGAGATTTGCGGAAATTATGAGCCCGAAAGAGCTTGACCAATGGTGAACTATGCGATTAGAAAAACGATGGCCGACGGTGCAACTGACCTTTCGTCTCCGGGTAGTGCAGAAAACCGGCCGCTTTGCAGTCTTGATTGATTTTGTCATGAGGCGTGGACTGACGGCTCGGATGCCATGCCCTCTGTTTTGATTGCTTCCATCGTGCTGAGTCAAGTTGTGCAATTGGCCTGCCCGGCGGAGGCGGTTTTGTTGTCGTTTGCGCGGAGCAGTTTCTCTTCACCATCTGTCGCTAATCGCAACCGCTGCTTTTGTGCAGGCCCTGCTTCGTCAAACACCAACTGCGGTTGTTATCACTATCGATGTCACAGTTGCTCAGCGCTCACGTGACTTCGATTATCGCCTCCGTCCTGTTCGAACTCAGTCACGAAAACACGTGACCTTCAGCGAGAGGCATTATTTCGCGAGGTTACCAGGGGCCGGTCAGCCAAGCCGAAGCATGTTTGTTCACGGCGTTTTGATTTCGTTTTCGGACGCAATTTTGTTTCTGTGCATTTTGCCTTTTTTTCGTCGCTCTCTCGCTCGCGTCATATGCATCGCTTTTTTCTCGCCGGCTGCTCCGTTCTTTGCGTTCGAAGACGACATGACTGTGAGCGTGGCGATACGGCCGAGCCCCTCGCTTCGACCTGCTGCCAACCCGACAGCTGGGCATGACATACCTTTGATTGAATGAAATGCGTGCGTGTTGTCAATCTATTTGGCTTCTTTTCTACTCCATTTCTTCTATAGGTCAGTGCAATATGCCTCTGTGCTCCATGTAAGGCCACGATAAGCAACTTTTCGAGCGCATGGGAAGTGAAATTATTCGTGTAACGAGTAGCATCGAAGGCGCATTAAGACTATACAGTAAACGGAGCGATAAGCCGCTCCTGGCTTGCTGAAGCGATGTCAAGGTGGTGATCCGAGGTATGCGTCAGCGGTTTCGTGCACATTTTTTGTGAACGGACGTTATTTCGTTGCCAGTGCGCCCTCGCACTTGGCATCGTATGCGTGAAATTGCGATCTGTTTCGGCACGGAATTGTGTCTTTTCTAATTCTTTTCGTAAGCCAGCACGGTAAAAGCTCTTCTTGTTAATGTTTTTGTACTACTCGAAGGGCTAAAAGATTAGTTCACTCGATTTTACTTTTCGTGGTTTTCGTGCCATTGCGGCCGCAGACCACGTATGATGGCTAAGCGTGTCCGGCGTGGTTTTATCCCATTTCCTTGATATTTTTTGTACCTCATGTTGCATTAATAAACCATGCAGGACAGTCTTGCACGCCTAAGCCTTCGCTGCATTGTAAATTCTGGCCATAGCATGTTATTGGAGGCTGGAGCGTATTTGTGTTTTGTTGAGGACCACAGCACCACAACAACCAGGACTAGTAGTAGAGCTGCGCCCACAGGCAACAACGCGCATGGTCAGGACTCCCCTTGTACTTACTGCAGTCGTCAGGTTTGTAGGTGTGACATTCTCGCAATGGGGCAGATTCGGGTTTGATGGCCACCATAGTCGTAAGTTATAAGTATTGCGCAGATTGCATTAAAACAGTGTTTCTCAAACTTTTCATTTCGCGGACCCGCAAGTCACATTTTTGCAGATTGAGAACCCATGCATTAGAACAGGGGTTCCCAACCTTTCTCTGACCATGTACCCCTTCAGCATTTCGACAGAGAAACGTGTACCCCTCAAATTTCTTATGACAAAATATTTTATCATGATTAATCATAGATATATTTACCAATAGGCATATAACGGCTTTTGAGAATAATATTAACTGATATATATATAAATATTTGGTATGTAAATATATATTTCACTTCTATTGGTAACCTCAAATGTACCCCTTCGGACAGGCAAATATACCCCCAGGGGCACATGTACCCCAGGTTGGTAACCTCTGCATTAGAAGATATAACTCCACGGGTAAATTCAGTGACAGTGATTTTAATCTTTGTAAAATTTTACCTTTGCCGATCCTTAAGACGAACTGCGTTAGTTTACGCAGCCGCGCTTACCTCACTTAGGAAACGGTCAGTTTGCTGCCCAAAGCAGCATGTACTGCCCTTTCGCCACAGCTCGCAAACCTGGATCGAAAATAGCAGGGGGCAAAATCACCAACTTGTTGCCCAATTTTCGGGGAAGAGGCATGGTTGTAACTTGTGCTTAACCAGGTTTTTTTGCGGAAAGTATTAGGTACCCGGTGTGGACCTGAAGGGACCCGATTTCTCTGATTTTAGGGGCCCGATGATGATTTCTGTGATTCTAGAGACCCGTTTTGAAATTCTGGGGACCCGATTCGGGTCCCAAAAAGCCCTGCCTTGACTGAAAATAAACTAAACTTTATTTTGAAAATTTCTCGGGGCGATTGCTCGGTTGCACCACACCCTGGTTGCGGTCCTGGAAAATGGTGCTGTACACGTTGAGGAGTGGCGCAATTAGGAGGGAAAAGAGGGACATCTTCCCCCCGGGTGCAGCATTTGGGACGCTATTGAGGTGGGAATATTGCGTAATAATTACGAAACGTCAAATTTCAGCGGAGTATAATATAACGATTTAGAAAATGTCGGATGTCAGCGGCTGCTACAGACCAAGGTTCACATCGAAAGCCCAACAGTTGCGAAACTTAGCGATGTTACACAGCGGAGCTTCTGCCTCAAGCAGCCAGCTTCCCCATGTGGTTTGAGTGACGGCCGCGTCACAATACCTACTTCCAAATAACCAATTACCAAACTGGTACGCGTACCACTAAGTGGTACGAGCAGGCCTTCGAGGTGATACGCAAGTAGGCCAAACTTTTATGTTTCTACACAAAATATATTCAAAGCTTTTGCTTTTACTTACTGGTTTCAGTTAAAAATTCCTGCGTTTTTGTGTACTTGCCTTACTGGTTTTCTAAAATTGCAATTACAGTTTCTCACAGCCATTTTGTTCATGCCGCATTTGTGTCTAGTCTGGTTTGCCAAACGTTTGATCGAATGATATTTGGTAGATTGAGTTTCCTTGGTGTAAGGTAGTACGCGGTGACAGTACGGAACCCACAAATGGTACGCGATCAGAAAAAGTTTGGGAACCACTGTTTTAGAGCAACGGTGAAACTTATTAAGAGCATGTTGTTACCAGTTCNGTCGCCAAGGTGGAACTTTTGTGGGATGAACCCCAAACAAAGCTGCAATCTCGCCCAAATTGNAATATGAAATGCTAGAAATCAGTGTTTTTATCAATCCGTATTTTTGTTCTGACGTGTAATTTATGAACAGACCGGTGCTTGTCGATACAAGGACATCGCGTGATTGTTTCTGATACCTTGTGAGGTAAATAGATGCATTTGAGGCTCGTTGAGCGCAAAACGTCAACATTCATTGCTTGAAGTGTTGAACGTGAAGTTATTCAGAAGACTATTTAGCAATCACCGCTGAGCTTGCCCCGGCAGAGTAGTGCACCTGGTGGATTACGGATGTTAACCATGCCGCGTCCACGTAAGCCTTTGTCTGTAGCCTGCTTGTTAACGTTTACAGCCGATATGAGACGCAAAATGATATTAATCTAAACATGTGCCATGCACCAGGAAATTAACAAGTCTAGACATAAGAAACGTTTTTGCATACGTATTTCGGCCAGTAAAAAGCACGATTCGCATGCTTTCGAGTAAATTTCACTTCAAACTCATGGTCAAGTTTATCAATCTACGCTAGTGAAAAAAACACGTTCATCGCGTGCACTGCTTTGACTGGCCTCAGGTTTGTTCCTTCGGTAACAGTGTTTCCATAACTGAACGATAGACTTGATCCTGATTTCTTGCAAATTTTTGTTAATATTTGCATTATGTATTACGGCATCTCTAAATGATCGCCGTCAATTGCATGACTATGGTTGAGTCCCTACTCCCTTTGTTAAGCTCATTCAAAAATTTTTGTTGCAAACTACGAGCCTAGCCTGTGTTGGGAAAATGTCTAATAATATTATAATTTAATTTGCCCGCAATGTGAATCATAACTTGCAAATGCTGCGTTGTTAGTTTAATGTATATTTCCAAAATGGCAAGCCCCCCTGCACAAACGTAAAGCCCCCTTCTGAAGACTTTCTGAGGACGGATGTGGTTGTTACGCCTACAGATCTGACGTTTAAGAAATTTTTTGAGCTTTGGTGATTTTACAAACTTCATGTTGAAATAGATTTGATGTGGTTCTGAAGTTAGTTACGACAGTTTTTATTTGTGGGCTATTTAATGAAACGCTGAATACTTCTGAAAGATTCTATTTGTAAATGGTCAACAGCGTTGAGTGTATTAGTTATAATTGTGAACTTTTCAGTTATCTACTACATGTGTTTTAAATTAATTCGACCTGTATTCTGAGCATCTCCATGGACATGATTATCGAAATTCAGGCCACAAAATTCCTAACCTTGAATTTCCCACGGAGCGTCACTGGCTTTAGACGTATGTGACCAATTTGAATTATATCAGTTTTCTGACGAAATAATAGATGAATTTGCAGAGGCAAAAGCAAAAAAAACTTTGTCTTCGAAGTTATATAAATATAAGTAAAGCATTACAATGCAGTATCTCTTCTATTTTCTGTTAACTATTATATCCAAAGAAATGTTTCAGGATTTTGCAATTTTATACTTGTTTAGTAGTTTTGCATAAAATCATTTGCCTTAAGTTTTCCATAGGCATTCTTCAGTCTGACCTCATTTACGCATTCGTGAGTCCGCCCTCAGCAGGCCCGTAACCAGCCTGGGAAACCAGGGGGAGAGAAGAGTTTTCTGAAAGGGGCCCATATTTTTTAAACTATGTCCAATACTGTTAAAATATGTCCAACATATTTTTCTAGGGGTGCTACGTCCCCCCTAGTTACGGTCCTGGCTCTCAGTCCTTCATGACGTTCTAAATCTCAAAATTCTGACAGTGAATGCTCCAGAACCGCCTTTAACTCGCACCAGCGGTGATTGTGACCAGACCTGACGAGAGAGGGGAACAAGCGGGTACACCGAGATTTATATTGCTTTTCCACTAAAAATTGGATAAAAAGGCCCTGCATGAAATCATGGGAAATAGTCAAGGCTAACTTAATCCTTTTAAATCTTATCCTTAGCAACACCCCAACGGTACATCATTAGATCACCTGACACATCGGCGACAAAGACTTCTTGGCATGTCTCATGCTATTTTTATTGTTCAGTGGGATATTTTCAGTAAATGTCACAAGCTGTAGCCTTGTCATTAGGTGGGCTTCAATATTAAATTTTGACGGTTGAAGTGAAAGAGTTTGCAAAGGNAACCAGTGGCAACTGGTTTGGGCTATCTGCCTGCTTGGAAATCTGGTAACACAACAAGCTCACCTTGCGATTCGAACTCCATCCATCCAGATTTTGCCCCACTGACATTTCCTCTGGACTATCTGCCTGTTTGGAAATCTGGTCTGTTACATATTGGAATGAAGATTACCATATCAGGAGTTGCAGTTTCGAAATGAGCTTCTTGCACGTTAAATAATGATCTTAGTGATTAACCATAAGAACCTGCTGGCATATCAAATAAATTTCAATCAGTTTTTTTTTGTTTTTACTTATAAGGCACCAAGGACATTTGTCAGTCGAAGCAGCTGGTTACTATAAACAATTTTTTTATGAGATTCAGCTTCTTTGTTGTGACATTGATGTAGAGCAGGGCTTCTCAAACTTTGGGTCGCGAAATGTAATTTTGGGGTCGCGAAACAAATTGGCTTGACAAATCAAGACACAAAAGTTTTTGTATATTTACAAGAAAATTAAAAGCAGGCCTGCAGTGAATCTATTTCTACTGTATTATTAGGGGCAGTGCCGTGCTTCATGCTGTCTTGTTTACTAGGATGTCTGCCTGAGCTATCAAATGATAATAATCAACCAGGCACAAGTCATGCGTTGTTACATCATGATGGTTTTAAAGTACTGACCAATATTGAACTTATTACATTCATTCCGACACGACGGCAGCTTGTGTTTAGAGCTCTAAGTCTATTCTAGGGGCTCTGCTCACTGCTTTGAGAACACACTGAGTAGTTTTAGACGAAAGTTAAAAGTTTTAATACACACTTAAAAGCACTAGCGTTTCTGTATGCTTTCGAGGAATCAGTCGACTGCACTCTGCTTTAATCTTTTTGCGATGATTCAAACTTGCACATATCCATATTCAAGTAAGTACTCTCCATGATGGGTGTAATCGAGGAATCGATCAGCAAGTTTTCAGTAGGAAATCGATTTCACGTAAAATTACGCATCCTCAGTCCTTATGCAAATAGGATCTATTTCCTTTCAAAAATTAAATTTTTTTTACATCCTATTAACAATTTGCTGATGGATTCCTTGCTTACACCCATCGTGGAGAGTAGGCCTACTTACTTGAGCTTCATACACAGTTTCAGAAGTACTTTGGAGTTTGATTCAAGAAAAGTTGGATCCACAAAACATACACAATTGAAATTTCAGACGACAAACCTGCCATGCCCACGATGAGTTTGCGGTGTTATTAAACGACAAAAATTTGCTACTAGAATTTCAAAACAGAGTTTATGCCATTTTTGGATGAGAATAAGAAATGAATGCCCAGTCATTTCTGATCTAGCCATTCACAGAATCTTGCTCTTTAGCACAACATATTTGTGTGAAGCGGCATTGTCAAAACTGTAGTCATCAAGTCCAAAAATCGATCCTTTTTGAAGAATGCTGATAGATAGATAGATATATTTATTTGGCGGTACTGAATTAATTGCGCTAGATGTACTCGCTAAAACAGAAAAAACGCCGGGGCACCGAAAAAACACAGGGGTTATCTAGTCAGGTGGCCCATAAATTACGTGAGATTGATGTTTCCATGATGAAGGTTGTGTCGACCGCTACACGTGCTGTCGCAGTCCGATGTATAGGTTGCGGGATTAATGGCCACTTGTAAAGAGGTTGTCGAGCACAAATGGCCATGACGTTGAGAATGTCCTTCATCCTGCGTTGTCATGTACCGATCTACGAAAGATTGATCTGTTTAAAACTCAGGCTTGTCCATGGGAATGTCATTCCTATGGGAAACGTCCCATGGGATGGGACAGGCATAAATTGCTATGGGATGGGAATGGGACAGATAAATAT